>JAABUO010000241.1_pt1 | contig 134002 bp, 120 predicted proteins | sample 5559291 | NCBI WGS metagenome assembly JAABUO01 (sample SAMN10711878, study PRJNA513372) | rock metagenome | isolation source: Antarctica rocks | place: Antarctica: Victoria Land, Finger Mt sud
CCACCAACATTTCCCAATTCCAACGCCTCAACGATGGGAGTGTGGCCCGGAAATCAACCACCAGAAGCCTGGAATGGCTCTCAGCTGCCACCCTGTCCCCCCCCCCCCCCCCCCCCCCACCCCCCCCGCCCCCCCCCCACCCCAGGCCCCCCCCCCCCCCCCCCACCCCAACCAAACCCCCCCCCCCCCCCCCCCCTTTTGCACTACAATACTTTGATAGTTGCTCCCATTCCTGCGCGCTAGTCTCCAGCGCCCCCATCCCCAATCTTGCATACGTTCTTAAAACACAAAATAGAGATACGCGCTAATGGAGATAGCAGCCACGCAAGTCAAGACTCTCTTGGAGGTGTCTGTAGAGACGTAGCAGAGAACTTAAAACATCTACTTTACATATGGTGTTAGTGTTCCTAGGAGTATTGCAATCGTAGTGACAAGCTGAAAATAATTTTCTCTTTTACAACATCGTGGAAACTTCTGCTTCTCCCATAACCTGGCACAGAGCATCCCGTCGTCTCTCGGCATCAAAGTATGAAGCGACTTACGCAATGCTAGCTCCTGACCCAAAACCTAGGGTAGGACCCCTGTTGGCAAAGCGTCTTATCGCTATGACCTTTTTTCTTGGGTTTGGTTAATTGGGAAGGAGGGATGTAGGGATATGTGGATGGGAATTGCTGGGATCGAGGTATGGGGAGAGATGAGAAGAGATATGGAAGGGATGTCAGTAGGGGAGGTAGTGGTAGGGAGGATTGTGAAGGGATAGCTGGGATGGGGAGCGGTGGTTCATAGCAGTGAAAATTCTGCTGATGACGAGGATAGCGAGGACTTTCCCTTTCGGGGGTTATCGGAGAGTTGAACGAGACGTCAAAAGGAGGGTTATACTCTTTGAAAGTCGATTGAGATATTCCCAAGCGTCGAGTAACGAATAGCAAGAGGGAATTTGGCCAGGAAAATAAACTCCTTGGTCTTCTTGCTCGATGAATAGAGCAAACAGAGTAATTCACCTGTTTGCACAAAGAAAGCGGAATCTCAAAAGAGCGCAGACATCAAGTAGAAGAAATCTTTGGTTACGCTCCAATCAAAACATCCGGCAGCCCAACGCATATACTGCTCCGCTAGCCCCATCTCTCCTCACGGAACAGCGCTACCACTGCCGCTCCTCAGTCCAACGGGCTACTCGCCAGCAAATAACTCACCTTCCTTGGATCCATCGCCGTACCTGTCTGACCCCCGCTCGGCAGGATCCCGATATTCACACTCGCAGCATTCCACTTCACGCCGCTCCGCCACGGCCCTTTCGACGGCTTCGCGATACACAGCTGACTCATCTGCAGCCAAACACTATTGACATTGCTAGCGCAAGTGGCCACATCAGGTGGCACGGGCGCCACGCCCCTCGCGCCGCTGGGATACCAATACCCCAACGAGCAGCCGCCTTTCTTCGCGGAGCGCCACACCCATTGATCGGCAGTATACGTGCCGGCTGCGGAAGCGAGTAGCTTGGTGCAGATGTCGGTGTAGAGCTCGGCGCAGGCGTCGGGGTTGAGGTCGGGCTTGCTGCGGTCGACTTGGCAGGTTGTGTTGTCGGGGCTCGCGAGGTCGTTTTTTTGGAGGACGGGAGGGGTGTAGGCGGCGACGGCAGCGACGTGAGCGGCTGATGCGGAGACTTGGGCGATGGAAGTGGTCCAGGCGGCGTAGTTGTTGGCTAGGAGAGAGGATTCGGCTGGGGTGAGCGAGGCGCGGGGGAGGAGAGCGGGCGGAGTTGTTGTTGAGGAGGGTTCGGGGAGAGCGGAGATGAGGACGATGGGTAGGAGGAGTAAAGAGAGTAGAGAGTTATTAGGATGCATGACGTCCAGATAATGAATGGATCGAAGAAGTGAGAAGAGACTAAATCTTCAAGAAATTCTCACGGCATGCGAATAGAGGAGAGCGTTGAGATCCGAAGGGTTCGATGCATTATGAAAGACGTGTTGGAAAGTGCTCCATGTCAACTCCCAAGAAAGGCACGGGATGTTTCTTTGGCGCACTCACGAACGCGTAAGAGCGGAAGGGAGAAGTCGGATGATGGGTTGCAGACTGAAGTTTGCGATACAGCTTCATGCGACGAGAAGCGCCCTATAATTAGCCAACACTTATAGAATATAGACAAAGGAAAGTCACCATAAAGTTGTGAGACGTACCATAATCAGGTTCGTGGTAGTGATATTACCAAAGTCGTCTTTTCCTAAAAGCGCTGTGAGCTTTGTCCGCTGCATACTTCTCGCACAAATTTTTCACGGCTCTCAAGCTCTCCTTGGGGTAGCTACCACGATGAATTGGATAATCAAAGCAATTCATTCAACCAGCTAAACCGACTTCGCTGTCTGTTATACTTGAGAGCCTCTCGACCGTCCTTTGGAATCCGCGATACCATTGGTTGAGGACTTCAAGTTTACCTGAAAGATGGTGCACGTGATGACGTAGAATCGAAGCACTGTTGCCTATCGTCGTTGATTCCTCACAATTCTCCAATCCCGGCATTGCGGCGCTCAATGCTCTTGACCTTCTCCTCGTCTTCTTATCCCCTGTGGGAACCCTACGGTTACGGTCGCGGTGCTTCGTATTCATCCGTAACAAAGTGACGAGTTATTCTTCGTTACACCAGCTTATCAGCATCCTTTCTCAATGTCGCCAGTTCTGGGATTCTCTCTCATCGCATACTGCCGGTTCCCGCCCGAGCTCTGTTTTCAGCTTGTCATGGCGATAAGCTCTGATATTGGACTTATGTCTCTTGCAAACGCTTCTGGAACGCTGAGACTGCTGACTGAATGCTCCGGTTGGTCAATCTCGGACGATGAATAACCTGATAGGAATTCATGTCGAAGGAACCGGGCGTAAGTTTGCGCACGGTTGCCTGTTTTCATTGTAACCATACGTCGAACAGCAATGCGGTGTCTTTTCAAGAGAGATCCGAATCGTCATCTTCTTCATCCTCCTCTTTCCCATACTTCTGGACCAGTTTCTCCATACATTCCATGGCATCCTCGCGGTACCCACCAGAGAACAGCGCGTAATGATTCAACCATTGATACCTATGACCAGAATTAGGGACTTCATCAACAGAGTGTAATGGGCGAGACATCCACTTACAGTTCGTAAAGTGACAAGCGGTCATCGTACTCCGATTTCGGTTCGGTTTTGGGTATTATACGATGGTATTCCTTGAAAAATCCGGCGGAGAACCCACCAAACATCCTCATTATCCCCAACTCATACTCGGAATGCGCGTAACAGCTGCTCGAATCGAACGTCACATCCTCAACCCCACCTTTGCCTCCCACTCTTCCGCGAGCTTTATTGCCAGACCATAAGTCTCCATGCACAAGCGCTGGCTGAATTCCCTTCCTACCTCCTAGATGTCCGTTGCCTAATAATCGAGGGACGACCTCCAAAACCACGCGGTTCAGTAGAGAACGTAGTACAGTATCGGTACCGTGGTTTTCTTCCACAGTCCTCCAGACTGCGCGAAGACGGTTCTCAGCAAAGAACTTTGGCCAGGAGCGATTCCAGGAGTTATCTTGTGGCGTGCGTCCGACGCAGGTCATGACGTAGAATCCAAACAGGGGTCTTGAGAAGCCCTTGGGAGTCGGTGGTGGTGTGCTGTGCAGCTGTGCCAGCTTTTGCGCGAGGGAGAGGCCACTGGATTGGCCCCCACTTGTAGCCTCCATGTCGATGAAGTCGGTGATAAGGAAGTAGTCGGAGGAGTCTGCCAGCTTTCCATGCGCAACAGGGCGGGGGCAAAGCGAGGGAACTGCTCTATAGATGGCTGATAATGACTCAAATTCTCCTTTGAACATTTCTCCATCTGGTCCCGTTTTCATGAAGTATGTGCTGACTTTGCCATCAGCATTCAACAATATTTTCGACGGGGTTGAGAAGCCTGCTTGCCCGTAGGGCGCAATGGAAGCTGTGCTCGGATCGGCAGAAAGGACCGCTATCACTGCAACATCAAGGTGTGAGCCCGGATGAGACGTTTTAGGGATATTTTCTATATCTGGAAGCACTTCCTGACCATAGATCTCTGTCTCCTTGTCTCGTAAAATCTTGGCAGTGGGGTGGTGGAAATTCTCCTCGGCTAGCGAATGAGGTTTGCGGCCATCGTTGTCTTCAGCCCTTGGATCAGCCCCCTTGTCCAAGAGCAATTCAACTACCGCGCTGAAGCCATTACTCGCCGCTTGATGGAGTGGAGTTTGTCCGGTTTTATCTCTCAAATTGGGATCTGCATCTTCGTCCAGGAGAAGTTTCAGGACATCGGCATGTCCACGCCAAGCAGCCTGATGCAAGGCCGTTTCATCCTCATCATCGGTCTCGTTCGGATCTGCACTCTCCTGAAGTAGACGTCGAACTACCGTGCCATGACCATTCCAACTCGCTTGATGCAGGGCGGTCCAGCCGTTATCTGCTCTTGCATTCAAATCTGTTCCTTTCTTAAGCACCAATCTCGCAACTTTCTCATGTCCATTCCACGCCGCATGGTGTAGGACACTCCAGTTCTCATTGTCCTTAGCCTCCGGATCGCTCCCGTACTCAAGATGGAGCTTGACGATCTGGGAGTGCCCATTTGCGGCCGCATGGTGAAGGGGCGTACAACCTTCCATGTCTCTGACTGCGAGGCTTGCAGACTTGGAAAGCAGAAGCCGCGTGATTTCCGTACTTCCAATAGTGGCAGCTCGCATGAGCGCGGTCCATTTCGTGCTGTCCTTCGCTTCAATATCAGCGCCATTTTCTAGAAGTATACGAGTAACCCCAATGTCCTCATTGAAGGTTGCACGGTGCAGCGGAGTCCATCCAACCTTGTCTTTCGGCCTGCAGTTAGCTCCACTCTTCAAAAGCAGCTCCACGACCATAGCGTGTCCATTATTGGCAGCCCAGTATAGCGCTGTAACACCTTCATGATTTTCCGCAGCAACATCTGCCCCCCTCTCTAACATTAGTCGAACCGCTGAACCGTGACCGTTTCTCGCTGCCCACAGCAGCGGTATATTTCCTTGTGAATCGCGGGATTGGATATCCGACGAGTGCTCTGAATTTAAAAGCTTCTTCAGAAGCCACGCCAAGCCAGCGTAAGCAGCTAGATGCATTGGTGTGAACGCCTCAGGGCGTGGCTCGTGGTCGGCATGGATTTTCGACCAGTATGTATTGAACCACACACGGCGCTGTTTGGAATCATATTCGAAGAATTCTGCATCCAAGTTGAAGTCATCAGCAACATCATCTGGAGCATTCCTGGCATGATCCATCCAAAAAAGAATTGGGTACTCTAGGCAAGCAATTTTGTCGTTCTCGGTTCTCATCGTGTGCAAAGATCTATCGATCCTTGAAGGCGAGGCCTCGTTAGCTTTTGATGTGCCTTGCAGTTCAGTGCAAATGTAGCTGAAACAGTGGATCGCTACATTTCGATGCTCAGCCCGAAGATCCTTCGACACTATAGTTCCTCGACCGTTCTCAAGGAGATGTGTCCTTGCAGATAAGTGAATGAATTGGGCCTGCCGCAGATAGGTCTTGGCCGATAAATGCACAAAGTGAGCTTGCCGTTGGCGGACTGTTACCATAGAACCGCATTGCTCCACATATTCTTCAAGTACTCCGAGGTTGTGATGGTATTGCTTGGGCAGACCAGCGGCAACAGCCAATTCGGGTAAAGTGAAAGGACGTAAGGCCACAACCATGGATTGTAGAATGTTTTTGATGTAAAGGGTCAGTCTTTCATCACTGGAAACCAGGACTTGATCCATAATTCGGGTATATAAAGGCGTTATGCCTGAGGGTAATTGTAAAAGTACTTCCTCTGTATTTACCGTGAGAACAGCTGGCTTGGACAACTCGCGGCAAGCTAAGGCGACCCATAGGAAGGTTCCTTCGGCTTTCTCACGGAGCTTTTCTTCAACCAGACTCCTCAGAGTCTCGTCGTAGTGCTTGATTTTGGTCAGCTGTTTCACTTTGACATCAATAAATTTATGGACAGCATCATCCACATGAGAAGCATTTTCTTCCAAGCTAATCGCGGGAGAGCCTGTCAGCGGCTGCTTAATCCTCAGCTCATTCCGACTTGTCAAAAACCATTTTGTGTGGCAGGTCACGTTGTTTTCATCGCTTTGGCGGACATCATCGTCTTGAGGTTCGACATATGGTTCGAGAAGAGCAAGGAAAGTCTCCATTGAATCCACGTCACATTCATCGAGCGCATCAATCACAATGTAGATCTCCTGAAGCTCTGAGTTCTTGATGATCGAATGGAGAACTCTCCATAACGACTGCAAAGAATTTCGGGAGGAAAAGAGTTGCTCGCGTTGCTTTCCGTATTCGTTAGTCAGGTATACAGCAAGATCCGGATACTGGCAGAGAATCTGATAGATGATGCCCCGCAGGATCAATGACGCGGTTTTTCGTCTGTCGTCTTGATTGTCACAGAAGAAATACACCAAAGCCCGCCTTGGGCTGTCGGAACTATTCCCGGCGGGCTGCATTGTCCTTTGGAATTCCTCAATCATGGCAATTGCAAGCATTGTTTTACCTTTCCCAGGATTGCCATGAAGCCAGAGTATTCGAGAACGATCCTCGTTCAGCCACTTCAGATAAGTAGTATTGTTCAATATCCAAACGTTGGTAGTTGCGAGCAACTTGTCCTTCTTGCTCGCGATCATCTGCATGTCGTCGGTAGGGTCTGTGACGAACAGTGCCTGGACACTGGCACAATCCCGTTCTCCAAAGGTAATGGGCTCTTGTAAAGTAAACCCGGAAAGGCTTCCCATGTAGCTCGATGCATCATGTTCGCCAGGACTGGGTTGTAGGGAGGGTAATGCTGGAGAGAAAATCCATTAGCTCCAAGCACAGACTGGCCCGATAACGCTTACATATTCTATGACTATTTACTCGACCTGGAGCATTATCAACAAATCTTACGATCTGTCCACACACGAGGCGGTAGTTGCTGTCCTCAGGATCCGAGAACCTATTCATCCGAAAGTGATCGGTTGCCAGTCCAAGCTTGGGATGGCCATCAACGCAGCCGGATTGTTCATCAACGACAGCATCCTGATTAGATAGTCTCAGTTATCGGATTCGTTAGACACTTGCTATCTTACCTTCACGCTGGGCATTAGCATCTTCGAGCCCTTGAACTTCACCACTTTAGCGACATCAGACTTGTGCTGTTCAAAGAAGCAGAAAAGGGGGATGGACATGGTATTGACGGTGCGGGTAAAATCATGCAAGAGGTCCGCCAGCATTTCTGAGTCCTTGTCCACGACTTTGAGTAGGCTGCTGTGCTCCCCTAAAGAGACAGCTGACGCGATAGAAGCTATGACCGACGCTTTTGACTGCGATTTCGACCCTCGATGCGGCGTTCCTAAGAAGATCACACCTGCTACTGATCGGAAGATCGACGGATAATCTTCCTCGTGAAGTTTGGCTGACACCAGCGCCTTTTATGAACATCAGCATCTCGAGCACATTTGTTGACGGAGCGACAGTACGACCTTTTCAATGACAATCCCCCCAAAGCAATGGCCAATAAAAACGATTGGCCTTAATGGACATTCCTGCCACATCCTCAGCCTGACGGCTTCAGGTTCTCAAGGTGATCGCTTGGTACTTTTCGCGACTCCATCAAGCCACGCAGCAATTGGTCCGCAACAAGCGAGAGCCTCTGCTGTATTGCATCTTTTCCCAGCCACTGTGACTCATACCCAAAGCGGAGAATCCTAGAATTCGGGATGGCTCGAGGGAGCAAGTTCTCGTCTTTCAACCAATTCACGTCGCCAGCGGTCCATGTTCGATCGGGATGAGCGCCAATGCCGTGGACAGCTATGACACTAATTCCATCAGCTACCCTCTGTGATGCATGCCACTAGAGCACGCATACTCCACGAGAGGTCCGGGTGGGCATTGTTCGCAAGGTGCGGTATAGAGGGTTTTGATTCCGAAACACACTGCTGGCTCAACAGCCTTGCTTGGTCAGTCTCCTCTTCGTCTCTGCTTCTTGACTTTGAACGTACCATCCTCATAGACTCAGTACTTCTATCACTTCCGCACAGATGTCAGGCGAGCATGCTAGGGAAAGAGCTGCCTGCCATTGCATTGCAAACGAAGAACATTAAAGTACCTACTTTTTGGATGGACCCAGAAGCCGGGGGCGGGAGGTCTGGACCTGAGCCCCCCCGGGCAAAATGTTCACAATACGCCACTTTCAGGAGCGAATGGTACTGGATGGGGCCACCCTATCGGCAAGAACCCTCACCAATCAGATGACCAATCACCCCAAGCAACCACCACCCTCCCGTTACGGGCGCGGTCAGACCTTCATATTGAGGGTGGTGCCCAGGAATGCGCATCCTGGAAGCGCCGTACGAGGCAAGTCTTAGGGGTTACTGTTTGAGCCTCGGTTTAGAAATGACTTAATGTGATAAGCAACAACATCTGAGGAGATAAGTTGTTTCATAGGCGGAAGATTGAGGAGTGGCTCATACTAAACAGATAAGGTAAGGTAGCTGATCGAAGACTTACCAACACTAAAAGTAGCCTGTTATATACAACCTCTCTGTGGGCCGGTCGGCTGCGTTCTAAAGTACATTATCGAAAAAATGTTCCTCACCAATCGTTCTGGTGTCATGCAACCTCCCATAAGGAGGTATATTTGCAGAAGATGGTTATACTTGAAACAGAGACCTGTGAGCGAGGGCCTATCTACTGAAGCGAGAAGCTCGGGGAGGTTTACTGATGCGGTCTTTAGCGTTCATAACCGAACAAGGCTCGGGACGTGATCTGAATTATGGATGGTGGCAACACTACCTTACTTTAGTATCTCGTGTACAAAGGTGGCGATGATACAACTCTCGTTCGCTCGATGGACTTTGATGCACGTGTGACCCAGAACATATACGCTAGGAAGTCGCTACCAATCATCTTCGACTTCTCAAAGTCCTCGGGACGGCTGTGATGAGTGGATGCACCGGGCCGAATGAGTACCCTTGGATGCATTCCCGAGCTGCATAATAAAGTGCCGATCGAGAGTCCTTACGGTTAGTCTTGGAGGATCCCAATCTATTAAGAGCTAGAAGTATAAAGTGCGCACATAGGAACAAAATAATACAATGGTGTTCCCATTCAGCTCTTGACAGGTTCTATCTGTCGAAAATCAGTGGCCTACAGAATTTCATTGTCTATGGCAGAGAAATAACGGGTGCGTGATAAGGAGATGAACACTCTCTTTACATCTCTAGAATTTGCATGTTTTGCACCTCAACCCCTGCGGAGCGAGTCCCAGCACTATTCGAGGCAGCCGACTCCGACGCCGTAGGAGCAACGACCTACCTCTAGCCAAAGAGCAAGCGGATCATATCATCACGAGCATGGGCTCACTCTCAGAGAAGAAGCACACGGTAATCATCGGTAAGTCGTGAGCGAGGATGATCTTTAAGCACAAAGGAAATTAACAGGGGCAGGTGGAGGCGTCGTCGGTTGTTGCATTGCCTACTATATCACCCGCCACCCTCGCTATGATCGAAGCACTCACTCGGTAACGGTGCTAGAAGCGAGCAGCATTGGCGGTGGTGCTTCTGGAAAAGCAGGGGGTGTCATTGCTACTTGGGCGGATCCCTCTTGTATAGCACCTCTGAGCTACCGTCTTCACAGCGAGCTTGCAGAGACGGACGACGGCGCCGACAATTGGGGGTTTCGCAACGTACATTGCGCCGATGTGGATGCCATGGGTGAGGCTGTAGGCCACGCTACGGCCGAGGAAAGCAGATCGCACTTCCATTCCCATACTATTTCGAAACCGTCGAATAGAGAGTATCCGCCAGAACTCGACTGGATCTCGGCTGACAGGATCACGTCTTACACAGAGCTTGGTCATCCAGCGAATACTGCGCAGGTGCATCCACATCTTTTCACCAACGAAATTGCTCGTCTAGCCGAAGAACAAGGGGCCAGGATAGTTCTAGGTTCGGCAACCAGCGTGAACTATAACCAGGATGGCAGTCAGGTCACGTCTGTGACTTTTCGGCCGAAGAACAGTTCAGACAGCAACGAGCTCCATGCCTCAGACGTCGTGATCGCTGCAGGTCCATGGACAGTAAAGCTATTACCTGGAGCTCCTATTCATGAGTCGAGGAATCATAGCATCGTTGTCCGTCCTCGAGAACCAGTCTCAGCATATGTTCTATTTCCCGAATTGCATCCGCGGATACCCCAGAAGCGGGTACCTCCTGAAATCTACTCCCGTCCTGATGGTACCATCTACTCATGCGGGCCCAGTGATACAGACATTCCTTTGCCGGAAACGACGGATCTGGTAGAATTCGATCCCGCAACCTGTGACACTATCTACAAAGACATTAGTAGCATATCGCAAGCGATACGCGAAGGAGAAATTGTAACAAAACAGGCATGCTACCGTCCCATGGTCGTTGGCCGAGCGCGAGACATAGGACCTTTGGTGGGGCCCACGGGCATTAGATGCCTGTGGCTTGCATCAGGGCATGACTCCTGGGGCATATCAAATGGACCTGCAACCGGGAAGGTCATGAGCGAAATGATGCTAGATGGCCGAGCGATCAGTGCAGATGTGTCAACCTTGGATCCGAGATTGATGTTGCTATCTTAGTAGTCCAATGAAGGTAATGAATGACTTATCCAATCATATAGCGCTGGACCAGAAGTACTACTCTATAGGTGAAACTCGCCATCTTCCGAGCCTCATGTCAGTAGGGATGCTATTTTCACACGTAGAACCATGCTTGAGGCTGTCCTTCTCGCTGCTGCATTGTTAATATATACAGTCTGAAGTCGGCGACTTAATCGATTACTGAGTGGGTCTTGAGGGGTGAAATTTGACCTTGCCGTGCAAGAGTCGTCAGCGATTCTCGAATGTTTGATTGCGTATGGGTTCAAAGTACGTTGAGGGCGCTTAGGGAGGCATTGCACTTGAAGCAAGTGATGTAGTGCAGTCATGCATCTATTGCTTACTATGAAATCTATGGTGTGGGAGATCTAACATACACGAGACTGCCAAGGCGCTATTCTAATCGGGTAAGAGTCCCGCAGAAAGCAGCCGCATCTCATTGGCTCCAACAATTGCTGCGCTCAGACGTCTCACTCCATTGAAGGCTGAGACTTCCAAAGAGCACCCCTGCGTCAAGCGCCAAATTGCGGCATCTTGCATATCCTGACACAAGAGGGTGGAAATTAGGATCGGCCCGGAGAATAAGAAGGCTACTTCGTACCAAGTATCTGAAGATTCGGAGTTTCCTCACACCACTTTCCGAGGTCGACCCTCCTTTTATCGCTGAAATCAAAGGGTATGCTAGTACCGTTCGAAGAAAAGGATCAGTTGAACCATCAACTCGAAAGAGCAAAACCAGGTGCGAAGAACACGTGCGCTCTTGTCCGGACCGACAGCACGAAATGGGCAACTCTGCCAGGACAACCACGAATGAGTCTCGCTGCTAGCAGCCTCCATGAACAGCTGAGGCAGGAATTCGTTACCCCAGATCTCGACACCTTAGCACCACATCTATGGCTAGTAGCGACTCAGAACAGCTCGCATATCAGTCCATTACATGAACTACTAGTCAAAGGCCGAGACATTGTTGTTACCGAAAACCCGGAGTTACATCTCGTGTGGACCGACAATCGCGTCTTCGTCAAGCCAATCCCGCCATATATGCTTAATCATGCATTCTGGGCGACGCATCTCCTACCAAGAGAATTGAGTCTCGCATCAAAATCCCCAGACAAACAGCCCCAGCAAGCCCTTACCAGAGCGGCGCTTGGCTATATGCGAACATACTGCTACCTTATACGACACGAGTCCGATCTCCGCATAGCCAGACAAGCTCACCTTCTCCCTTTCGAGAGCAACGACGTCAACCTGGAAAGTTTCCATCGATTCATCACCGGCTTCGCCGAGGTCCAGGACGACGAGGTTTCTCCACGCTACTCTTACGGAACGTTGCAGCTCTCGCGGCTGAACTTCTGGGCCAAAGTCTTCCTTCATCGCTTCCAATTCTACCAAATTCACCGCCAATACGGCGACTACTTTGCCCGTTTCTACGCCCCTATCCTGTTTTTCTTCGGCATTCTGTCGGTCGTGCTGAGCGCTATGCAAGTTGGTCTTCAGGCAACAGGCGCCGGTGGATCTGGTCGGGATACATGGGCCGCTTTACAACCGGTGAGCTTTTGGTTCTGCGTCGCTACTCTGCTTTGTATTTGTGCTATAGGGCTGGTAATATCGTTGCTTCTTGGGTTTATGTTTATGCGGGAATTAGCGTATGCGATGAAAGACCTTATCCGGCGGAGGAGAGATAGCGCAAGAATATGGAACGCTAGGATGACTCCGATCTAAGAGGTCAAATTCCAAAAGTCTGTCTAATAGATGCGTTGTCTTCTCTGCCCTGGAAGGGCATGGAATTGACAGAAGACAAAGCAGAGTGGGAGTGTTCCTTCGAAAATTAGGTGCGGTAAGAAGTCATTACGAGAGACTCTCCTTACGGACTGATTCGATGAAGGCAGATCCCTCGCGTGATCCCAGTCCAACCTCTCAGGTGTCGAAGCCGACCATTTCACGAGATCTTCTTAAGGGCTTCGTCTGTTCCCACAATCTCGCTCTCCCAAGGCAGCAGGGCCGAAACTCGAAATCCTAGATTTTCAGCTCTATGCACGGCGCATCTCAGACGACTGGAATTTTAACAGAGAAAGGTAGCGCATCAAGCGGCTGATCATAGAAGTCTTGCATTGTATGGAATGTGCTGTATAGTGGCTGTGCATCCAAAGAAATGCTGTCGACCGAGAACTGCACTCGCAAGCAGTCCTTGAATCATCAAGTGTCGGCGCCTGGGTGTCGTCGGCTGGCAGTTCCCCATGTCAATCGTTGCTGACACAGGAGCAAAGACACACTACGATAGCATAACAGGTAGAAGATCGACATAGGTGGAGACCGCCTCGACAGTAGTCCATGAGTGTAAACTCCCTGTATTGCCCGGCGACTCCTGCGTGCGTACAAGGAACATCAGAGGGCGATCAATGGTTTAGATGCTCGATTCTTGATTCGATACTGGTTTGCGAAAGAGTCAGTGCTCAAGGTAGTGCAGAATAACTACAAGCTGCACAGCTTGTTTGCCGGGGCGTTAAGCAATGAAATCGAAATGATGGTACTGGTCGCGAGCTAAGACAGGCTCTACGACGATCGTAAGATCGCACATTCGAAGAAGGGTGACCCGAGGTTTATCCGAGGTCCTCCCTGGCCTTCTTGACGGAAGTCTGCTGGATATCGATTTTCTTCAGGATTTGATCACGATGCAGGGTCGACCCAATCTTCAGTCCGTCCGACGATCCCTTTGTCACCGATGTCTTTGTGCTGTTCAATGCAGCATGCCCTAGCAAGCCAGCTTCATCCAGTTCTATATCGCTCGTGTTCAGCCTTTCTGTCCCTGGCGGGCGGCGACCGGTGTAATTGGTCAACGTGTGGAAGCGACCCTTTCTGGCAGTGTCTTGGCCCGTAGAAAGTTGCTTGTCACGAAGGTGCTGGAATAGAGCGGGGAGGATGGGTATGCAGCCGCAGATTAGACCGCAGTTGACTTCGGGAATGCTGCGAGTCATCTGGATCAGCAACGGTTCTGTAGCAGGAAGAAGGTCACTCACGTCCAAAGCCAGACTCGAACGTAATCGTATGTGGAGTCATGCTGGTAGACCCCAATGCTGGTATAGTAAGTCCGCATAACACTCGAGACGCACGCGCTGATTGTTCCAGCTTAGCTACCTGGCCCATAGGGTCGAAAGGGGTCCTAACGTACAACACTCCTAGGCCAAAAACGGTTGTAAGCTCCATCTTTCGTCTAATAGGTATATGCAAGTCCCAGATCAACGGTATAGGGATGACCAATATGGCAAAATCCGAGACGATGCTCACACCACAGTCCGTTAGCAGGAGAATAGTATTATTGAAGCAGTGACCATCGAGTCCTGGAATCCAAAGTTTTCGAAGGGGCACGCACGTCGCGGATTTGGCAACTATACTGGCAAGGTAGTATGCAAATAAGATGCAGAGTAGAACCCGGATTGTCCATTTGACTTTACGGTTGACACCAAAGATCCGCTGGTACAATAGCAGTATTGTAGCTTTGACGAGGAAGACCAAGACGGCGTAGACAAGTTCTCCAGCGATGATGAACTATTTGCAGCGTCAACAATAAGCGTTCTGTTCGATCGCCTGAGCATCGTCTTCTCGATTTACCTTAAGGTATGGAGCTATTTCTTCTTTCCGTGCGTTCCACTGATGAATCCCTCCACCATGACGAGCGGCTAGAGTGTCACCCATGAGTATTGTGGGGTAGCGATTCTATAGAAGCCAACGCACTCTCAAGGATAAGTGCCGAATAAGCCGTCGCAAGCGGCTAAAAGTAGTCCTCGTTAGGTTCACATCAGGATGGGAACTCTCATGCTTGGCTCAGCTTACCCAAGAAGCTAGGCAAGTATCTGGTAGATGTCAGTGCGAATCGGACTTACAAAGAGATAGAACATGTACATTCTTCGACTCCAAACCGGCGGAGGATGAAAAGGCAGGTATACATCCTCATCAGGACAGAAAGTGCAATCAGGGTGAGGAAGACAATCTGAATTGGAAGAATGAAACGGTCCAAAGAGGAGGGATGAACAAAGTCAGGTGTTACTCCTCGTGGAGGTTCCAGAGCACCTTGTGCTTGCGTCATGGGGTCGCTCATTCTAGTGAAGGATGAGCGGTTTGCGAGAGCTGCTTTCGAGCAAACCCCGAAATGTCTGAAGACGTGACTTAAGACTATCATTGGGACGAAATGCAAACCGTATTGGCTACGACAGTCTTGTGAAAGGGAAGCTGCAGCTACTGGCGGCTCTACCTCAACGATAGCAGTGATTAAGGCCGACGCGAGGACACTCACTCCTTCTGAAGTAAGCAGAGTTATGGAGGATTCCGTCCCGTTTCGAAGCTCTGCAAATTTGCCTGCCCGTAGTAGCGTGGGTAATCCGTGAGTAGGGTAGGTGCCGAGCTTGAATTGGATTGTGTGATTGGACACCATCAGACTGGCGAGGGACGTGACTGGCAGCCATTTGATCCGCTTTGGAGATGGTTGCATCAGCTTGCCTTACCAAAAGTACTTCGTAAGTCGTGGGCAGTCGGACTGTTTCCTGAATCTCCGTATTAGCTGCGAGATTGAGGCTGTGTCGCAGGATCGTCTGTTCATTGACTGGACCGCAGATACACCTGTGCATCGACTCATCCCCGGGAAGCAACAATGATGCCTCCCGAGAACGTGATTGGACAGTCGAAAGGATTCAGGCGACTAGGCAGATAGGACTAGGGTACGGCACGAGCGCCGGAACGGGCGGATGCCCCCAAACGGTCCAAAAAGGCTAGTACCTCGGCGAGAAGGCTGCACGGACGGAAATCCCGAAGGAACAGCGGTAAATAATTATCTCCCTGCGAACGGGAGATGGTTGCTCCCTGTCATGCAGAAACACTCTCTAGCTGAGCCCTTGAGTTTCCCAGAATCCATCTTTACGTCAAGCGTCGGAATGTCTTTGACCCATGCCAAGCAATCCCAAACAGATAAACGTGTCAAGCGTTAGCACTTGCTTAGGGTTATCTATCTTTACAATTGCCGAATACTACTACTACTCAATCCGGTAGGTGGTATCCATGCTTTCAGCTAGTACTTATTGTTGGGCAATCCTCGATTGTAACAGGTGTCACAATTTCAGCTGCGCAACCTCCCTAATGCATCTTCCCTGCTGTGGTTTGGAGCGGCAATAAAGCGGATGGATTCGCCCGTCTGATCTTGACGGACAGCACAGCTGGCCCTTTTCATTTCCAGAGGAGGAAGTTGACCCTCACAAGCTAGTATCCATATTGGTTTGAGCTTCTTTACTGCAGAACCTGGACATATTAAGAGGTGTTGTGCGGCTGTCAGCTTCGGCATCGGGACTTCCCACAGTCTTGTTGCTTTCCTTGCCGCTACAACTTGTAAGTCACCTCTAGCAATATTATACGCATCTCAAAAATCTATGGTACTCTTCTAATCCAACAAGAATATCTACAAATATGACTTTGTGAAGCTGACCGAGGATAGCTGATAACGAGCATCACCCCAAGAGCTCCATAACACTAATTTTCGTGCAAAAACCTGACTGGAACATACAATCCATACAATCAGAACCCCCGACTACCGAAGTAGCCCTGCCAGAAACCCCATGGAGATCGAACGCGCACGCAATAGCAAAGACATAACCATGACATCCACCAACGGCGATGACTACATGTTCCGACGCGTTCATCAAGACTCCGTCCGTCTCGTCGTCCAGCATTGGTTGTGGACTCATCGACTACGGTACGCTCTCCACAATATGATTCCGAAGCAGACCGAGCATCTACGGATAGCCGATATCGGTACTGCCAATGCGGTCTGGATCTTGGAGCTTCTTCCTCTGATGCCGCCCACCACGCAATTCGATGGCTTCGACATCTCAGCCGACTACTTTCCAGCCAAAGAGTGGTTGCCTGCCAACGTCTCCCTCGACGTCGTCGATGCTTTTGCCGCTGTCCCAGAGCATCTGGTTGGGAAGTACGACGTGGTGCACATCCGCGCTTTCGTGGTTATCGTGAGGAATAACGATCCCATGAGGCTGCTATCAAATCTGATCAAGATGCTAAGTAAGTCTTTACAAAGTCCCTGTCATATGCATCGGTTGCCTTTCCGCCCTCCTTGAAAGGCGGAATCAGTTGTCTGAACCAAGCCTCAAGGCCCGACTGTGCTAACTGGGCTGCACTAGAGCCTGGCGGCTATCTTCAATGGGACGAGATGGACTTCAACACACTCTACCCGAGCGCCGCCAATCCGTCTACACCAACAGCTGCAGCAGAGAAGTTCGTTGGGGTATGGAAACGTGAATTATTGAAATCCGATATCACGTTCGAGTAAGTCTTCTCCTTCCTAACAAGAGGGTACCCTCCGGAAAGGAGGCGAGGCGACATCCATACTCCACAATCCCGAACCGTCTCTGTACTGACACCTTCCTCTCAAAACTTCAGTTGGATACCGAAGCTTGAAAGCAGCTTCCGCGAACACGGTCTGTCCAACGTCGACGGCAAACGCTTTCCACCTCTTGATCAACAACGAAAAATCTTTACCGACGACGTCTTGATGGGTGTAGAGAACATGTTGGTTGCGTTTTCGACCAAAGAGAAGGAAGCCTCGGGTTTGGACATTAGTCCACAATGGCAAGAGGCATGTAAGCAGGCGGTCATGGAGTCGAAGCAGGGCATGTGTCTTGCTTGTGATTTGATCTCTGTGGTGGGGCAGAAACCTTTATAGATTTCTGGAGTTTACGCTAGCAAAATGTATATATATCTGAGCTGCTCATCGGTAAAGAACGCAAGAAGCGGCAGGGTTAATTTTTGTGGCAATTCCCAGTAGGAACAGGGTCTAGCTTGTATTCTTGCAAACTAGTCTGACTTGTGTGCGCCCTTAGACAGCTTGTCTCCCGGAATACTACTTAGGCCTAAACCTTACACGCCATATCATTCAAACAGCGGATTCAAGATCCAGTGTCAACAACACGCGACATCCTCTTCTCACTCTGTCTTCATTGCCTCCCTCGCCTGCCTACTCCAATGCCACCTCATCTATCCTCTCCCACAACCGCCCTTCACCTCCGCCCTATCTCTCTCAATCCTCTCAAACTACGTCTCACTTTTACTTTTCCCCGTCCCCCTCATATCCCAGCTGTACCCATTTCCGTCTCTACATCCCGCTCGACCAACCTACCATCACTCAAAGCACTCGCCTACTTGTCCATGGCCGCAAGCACCATCTCCAATCCCTCCCTCTGCTTCGACAAAACCGTCGATGTTCTGCATGGCGTGTGATACCTCCTGGTATGACCACGTCGCTGCGACTTAAGCTTACGACGTGCGTTTCGCTGCTGCTCCCTAATACAGCGGTTCGTTGGATCTACGGCTGCGCTAAGGAAGCTGCAGCTTCCCATCATCCCCTGCTCGAGCCAAGAAAGTCCTTCCGCAACACACACCGCAACATCAGATGCTCGCTGGCTGTGTCAGGCCGATTTATACCGGTGGCGGCATCGGATATTGGTGGTATGCCTGGTATGCATGGCTTTTCCTCGTTTTCCACATGCCTACAGTCTATGTAGGAGGACTCGTTCTCAAACCCATCAGCTGTTCGAGTTTGCCTTAGAATCTGTCTCGATGTCTTGAGCGCGTCAACGCTCCACGTGATCGAATGCATGCGTTCATTGCTTTCAAGTTCAGGCTTCGATGCTAGGTTCATGCGGGTTTGCCTTGCAGCTTTAGCAGGTTGCCTGATATGTGGCATTGCAGCATAGAAGGCGTTCTTGCAGGTCAGTACGGCAAACACGCATCGAAATGATGAGGTTTGTCTCCGCAAAGGCCGAAAGAGAACTTGTGCGTTGTGCAAGGGTATCGATCACGGTGATAGGCAAGAAAAGAGGGGGGCCATGGTGACACGGAAGGCTGAGCTTCGATCACATTCAGGATCTGCGATTTTGACGTCTTGTTCGCCTGTGAAGTACATAAAGCGGAGAAATCGATCCGCCCAAACGTGAAGAATCTAAAAAGTCAAATGAGTCGATCTTTTGCGGCACAAACGCCTTCCTTCCTAAATGGATCTTGTGCAGACTGCATGCGGCTGAGCGCCCCCGCACCAAGACGTGCTTGCGAACCATAAGCGGTCATGATGTACACCCTACGAAGGGTGGAGTCAGTTGCCTTGCAGTGTGTGCGGCGCCTTGAGTTCTTCAGGATAAATTAGACGAAGGATAAGGCATCTAGTCCGCCTGCTCCTGCGTGATAGCTTCTCGAAGAACGGTGAATTTCGAAGGAAAGTAGAGTGTGCGCTCCTTGATCTTAGAACTGTATTTCCTTGCGCTGTTGGCTCCGCTGCCGAGAGAGGGATGTGTTCCCAAATGGTGCACCCGCCCTGTTCAATTATGCTTCTGACAATGTCCATATCTTAGCCTCGTGTATGCAACGCTGCCGCATCGACTAGCCCTACAGTCGCCATCAAAGTTCCTGGGAAGATGACGGGGACTACCCAGCCCTCAGGTCCATGTCCTCCAATTCGTATCTGACGTCATGGCGACTCGGCGTCCCTATTCTGCGGGACGTAGGAGCTACTAAACTTCAAGTAGTCTCGAACATGCCTGAAGAAGTGGCTACCCTCAGATTGATCTGTAATATAGCATTCAGTCGGACGGTTGTATCGCTCGATGCTGCTACCATACCATCTACGTTCGGCATGGAATGGTTGAGCGCGAAGAAGGTAACGGATCGAGAACGCAAGCAGCAGATATAGAGCTGTCCGAGGATGGGGTGCTAGTGGTCATGAAGATGGTAAAGCCATGGTATAATTAAAGGGAACTAGAGGCGAGCTACACGAATGAAGAAAAGACGCTGTCGAAGAAGAACGGCGAGGCGTACCATGTTCTCATATGTGCAATACGTACCTTATGACTGCTGAAGACGCAAAGACCTAATTTGAATGAATATTAGCGTCTGTAAGATAAGCTGCAATGCTGACTTACCGTGGAAGAGAGTAGACACCTTGCTCCCAGAACAAGTAAACGTCGCCACGAGTCTTGCCCTGCAAGAAAACCGCAAGGACATAGAGCCCCAGAACAGCCAGCCACGCAACAATTAAGTACACCGTGTCCACCGAGCTAATGGGTCTTTTACCTGGCCCAACAAATCATACATGGTTACCCCCAGGCGGCGAAAGCTGAGAGATCTGGGGATGATCCATCTTGAATCGTGGCGATTTACTCAAATCTCTCAAATCTCTCAAAGATATAGAAAGATGAGAAGATATAATATACAGAAACCGTCCTGTTTCGCTTTACCTGTCATGGTTGGCTACAACTTTGATCAGGTCGAGGTTCCAGATATCAAGCCTTGGGGGCCCGCCTGTGAGGACTCCTGCCTAGAAGAGGTGCAGTATGATCATCCTGCTGTGCCGAAGGCCGAGACACAGCTTTTATGCAAAATCCTAGTCCTTTCAGGCAGATCGCGTAGTCATACAAGCATTGCAGATCATGCATGAGCGTAGTATGCCGGAAAGGGTACTAATGACCGAGATGGCGGTGATTTTGACGCAACCATGCCTCAAGTTGAGCATACTTTTTGCCGTGCCGCTTTGGTTGACCCCTCCAGTCAGTTGGAGAGATCTTGAAGATCTGGCACCCTGATGAGGATGTCCCATACGCCGAGCTATCAGTGTTCTCTGCGTCTTTATTCTCTGTGTCCCTCTCACTACCCCTATCCAAACCGAAGCTTGAAGCAATGACTTCTGATACTCCAGCTCAGCCGGCGCCGCCGCCGCGAAATGCAATTGTCACTGAACCAACCTTTGTCGTGAGTTCAGCGACACCAGTATATGTTCCTTGTACGGTGTTAATGGCTTCTTCAGGGCTTTCTATGGTCAGGAGCGGCAGTTTCCCTATGCTTTCTGCTGTTCCGCTTGTACGTCAAAATCAAGTTTTTTCGACAGCTGTACTCCGATGACTATGTTATTATTGCAGCATGGGGAATGCTGCTTGCCACCTCAGTCCTCTGGCAAACCGTGATACCCAATCAATACGACCAATACGCTGTTGCATCGGGGCGGATGGGGATTACCCCTGACTTCGTTGCTGAACAGACACTTTTGATGCATATTCTTGCCCCAATAACGGCTCTCTTCTATACCTGTCTGTGGGCTGTTAAACTCTCTTTGCTGCTCTTCTTCCAGAGACTAGGGTCAAAAGTAACAGGCCAGAAGATCTGGTGGTGGAGCATCCTGGTTGTTACCGTCTTCACTTGGGCAGCGTCTATTGGAGATATCCATTGGAGCTGTATGTGGAATTCGTTCATACAAATTGAGGGTATGTTAGCGTCTGTAGCACTGCCATTCACTGACTTCTTGAAGCCAACTGCGGTACTCTGGCCTCGATACATTTCGACAACCGGACCTTCGTTGCTAATTGCGTAGCGGACGTGATTACGGACTGCCTAAGTAGGTCAACATGCATTCTACGCTTCGAGTTGTTTGGTCTGACAATATAACAGTTCTCTCGCTTCCCAGCACGATAGTCTGGCGGGTCCGACTTCCAATGCGAAAGAAGCTTATCTTAATGGTTGTCTTTTCTTTGACTGTTATTGTCATGGCGGTTTCGATTATCCGAGTAGCTGTTGTCCACTCGCCTAATCAGAATATCAACGTTGCGTGGCTGTACTTCTGGAGTAACGTTGAGTTGACGACTTGTAAGTGCTTCCGGGTGCCCCATATCCAGTTCTGATCATCGACGACCCTAACTCGTGACAAGCCATAATAATCGCTTGTCTTGTATCGTTCCGCCAGCTTTTCATCGCCAACCGCCACGGGAATAGAGCCGGTACCCTGGGCGGGAATACCTCCCGCAGAGGTCTGCTTTCCCGCTTGTGGATATTTTGCAAATCCAACAGATTCTCGAGGACCTACTCAAAGCACCACACAAAATGGCTCTTCTCACCTAAGATTGGGCATGAGCCTCCCAGCAAGTCGAGCAGTCGTGGCCACTTCGTGCCACTAGATAGCGTTCACGTAAGTCACAACATGCACTTCCACAGCGAGTTTGAGCCGGAAGTTTAGTCGGCACAAAATCCAGCCGCACTTTTGAGACCCGAGCCTAGGCAAAGCGTGATGATCAGTATTCAAGAATAGGGCAACTGCCTACGGCTCTATTCTTAGTGTGGATTCCTGTGGAAGGCGGACTCTGGGACACTGAGTTGATGACTGAAGACTGTGATGCACTACTCGGCATGCATTAGGTAGTTGTCATAGTACTTGCAGCAGTATGCTGTCATTCGAGAAATCTGAAGAGTGCAACGATTTGCGGTAGATCACAGCCTCTGTAAACGTGATTATACATTACCACAAAGAATCCCTGGAACTTTCTCTATGGAGAGATTGTGATTTTGGGAATCCGACCACAGACACAAGGCATCCGCTACTGCGTGCAGTCAGACTTTGGCACCATCTCATGGCATTGCATATCGATCTTCGCTGCCGGAGGTATTCCATACAGGCGTCACTCCGAGTGCCGCTTCTGGTTGCAGCTTACAGCCTCCATTCTGGGATCCAGGCAACTGGATGACCGAAAATTCGCTTTGTCTTCCCACCTTATTGGCACGCATGTCCGATGCTACTGTCCGAAGTGTCGCGGTGTTCCAGGAAACGCATCATCTTTTTCGGTTTGCGCAGCCAGTCTTAGTCGGTTGCCTTTCTTGTCGCCTTCTCGGCATGTACCGTTTGAAAACCCAACTAGCGCTCTGATCAAATCACGCTCAGGATTGTGCTGTTTTCCCCTGCTTCTCTTCCAAAGCAGTCAAATGCATGCATGCGACGGATTGGGATTCAAGTCTTTATACACGTCCTAGGGTTAGCTCGTCCGTTGTCCATTCCACAAGTTCTCTTAAACATAGACACAATGTCTGGATTCGTATGTGGGACTATTGCACTTCTGTGTTGAGGCAACATCACACTCACCCTATGGTTTTGGCCAAAGATTAGTTAGTCCATGAGGACTTCATGTCTGATCAACTGACTCGGCCGTTGAATACATACTTTAAGTACTTTGGAGAGACGAAAGAAGCCAGGTGGTAAAGCTTAAAGTACACTAGCCGCTTCCCGCTAGTCCTATCAAGACTAGTACGCTGACACGCCAAATCATCATGCGACGACGCGCCAGGCGCCTTCTAATTATATCAAAATCATGTGCACATGCTTCCACCACTTCCAAGTCTCCTCCACGCGCCAACATCTGTTTCCAAATGGACAAATCCATAATCCAAGCCCTGAGTGGCCTGATCCCAACCTCCAGCGGCCCTCTCCCACCCGAACTTGTCGAGCTTGCAGTATCCCTCCTAGCCCAATCCCGCAGTAAAACGAGCAGTCTGAAAGTCGAAGAGGAGATTGCGAGGTCGTATGCATGTGCGCATTTGGCGTGTGAGAGGTTTGTTCGCATCACCATGGAATTAAATGAGACTAGATTATTGATCTTTGATATGATGAATTAGGCTAAAGCTGAGTCTCGGTCTCCCCAAGATCCAGCCACGGCCACCGTGTCCGCCGAGGATCTATCAGAAGCTTTACAAGTACCTCGACTCAGCGTTAACGGCCGGTGCTAGACGGAGTGGAAGGCCGCCGAGGCAAGCCGGGGATGTCGTGGCTCCGACGAGCTGGCCGGCGAAGCCAAGAACACCGGCTATACCGACGCTGTTCAAGGCGAGCACTTCAAGCATTCGAGCTTCCCGTCCACGGCAAACGTTTGCATCCGAAGTGCCTCGCTGGGCGATGCCTCTCATTCGCCATCTTTGCAGAGCACTCGGTGCACCTGCGGCTCCCCATCATGTATTTGCGGGCGTGTCTTCAATATTGACCTTACCTGCGCCGAACTATGAGGACCGCCGAACCGAGAGCGATCCCGTGGAGCAAGTCAGTGTTGCGGCTTTGGTCATTGCGGTATATGTTCTTGTGTATACACGCCTGAGTGGCGTCTCGATGACCCCTGAGGAGTTCATTCGGCAGCGTACTGCAGCAATCGAGGCTATTCAAGGCTGCGGAATCCAGGAAGCAATTGATGAAGCGTCTGATGGGTCTGACGTCGTTGCCCGCGTCAATAGTTGGATGAGGGAGGTTAGCAGCAAAGGATGGACTGAGTTGGACTGGTTCGCAAACGTCCCTGAAGGATGCGGCTTGAGCCTTGATACTGGGCCCGCAAAGCTGGATGAAGTATCAGGTGACGAACGCGAAGATTTGCTGCACAGCAGCTCAGTCGTGGAGCGTCTTGAGGTTTATGACGACGAAGATTATAATGTCCTCCGGCCGGGCCTAGGCACTATGGTAGGTAAAGCCTTCGTGCCCCAAAGCAAGCTAATGGGCTGTAGATGCAAGATAGGGTGGACTACCTCAGCGAGCGGCGACAGCACGAGTATCAGGAGTGGAAAAAAGAGATCCTAGTACGCATCGAGGAGATGAAGAGTGCGCAAGAGCTGGGTCTTTCCGCTGGGTGATAGCCAGTGATCGTGTGATTGAGTCAACCTGCTTTCATCAAGTCCATCAAATCCAGTCCGGATGCGAGACCCGTATCGCGACTAATTCTGGAACGCTCAACCATGGCCTGCAGTCCACCTCGCTTTTTGGCCTTCGGTCTCTGCCTCGTGCCCTTTTTTGATATATCTTCTGAAGTTGAAGCACCTGACTGAGGGGGGGCTGCAGTGGTTGCCTGCTGTTTTCGTGGGCCATTACGGCCTGCCGCTCCGAGTCTTGCTGCAGGTTTTCTCGTGATGCGATGGCAGGCAGCGCACTTTATCTCAAAGATGTTTATCTCTGAGGGTGATGCCATAAGCTTCGCTGAAGGCAGGGTTACTGGTGCCTTCAGCCGCTGTTTAGCAATTTCACTCTCACTTGCCGAATTGTCAGCAGTTTCGTCTACAATTTCGATGGTACCGCAAGCTCTGCAAGTATCAGGTGGATGGTCTTTGCGATAAGGTAAGCCTGTTTCCTCTGCCACTTGGGCATGCTGTAACATCAGATAAGCTGCAGTCGCTGGAGCTGTGATGGCGTAATGACGGGCCGAAGCGTTCAAGAATTCCAGCCTTGCGTCTGCCATCGGGCTGCTATGACCGTCTATGATCTCCTCATGAGAAGGCAAAACCAGATTAACTGAATCGAGCCGAAAATCAGAGCCTTGGCGGAGCCGAAATGCCAAGCCTCGCATTCAAGCGGACTTTACAAGCTCACGCATGAGACAAGTTTTCGAGGGTCCCTCGGGCCCTTCATACTCATGGACTCGAACATAAGTAGACCACATCGCCCACTCATACTTTCCACCGCGTCTACCGCGTTTTGGCCACTGAGAAACCAGCTTGCAGCCTCCTGTCTCATTCACTTCCTAGCCTATTGGCTCCTGCAAAGGGCCCTGCCAGCGCAACAACCAAGCCACACGCCCCGTTCACCGACCTTTCGGAACGCATTCATACCCAACATGGACGACTCCCATCCTGATTGGCACTTGTTCTGCAACCTTGACGCCTGCGAACCTGCAGGGACTGGGGCAGCAGACGCCGAGGATCCGTAGGTTTTTTTTTACTGGCTGACGGAAGGGCCTACAAAGCGGGCTTTGGCGACAAGAGCCTACTTCGGGTCTTCTTGGTCAACCCCACAGCGAACGCGAAGCGAATACCGACCACTGGCAACCCATCGGTGGGCCCGGCAGTGTAGCTACGGGTTATGTCGCCCTCATCGATGTAGCTCCCGTGCCTTCAAGGGTCAAAGTCTCACCCAATGTGGATTTTGATACCTCATCCGTCTGTGAGAAGCGTTCAGATGCCAACCCTGAGGTGGGGCTCACGCCAATGCCGGACGCCGGGCTACCGACGATGTCTCAGCTGACAGACCAGCCTTCCGACTCCCTGCAATCCCATGGATGCACATGCCCTGCTTGCATTCAGGACAAACCACTGGTGTTTGTCAGCGAATATGGAGTAGTCTGTCGACTAGCAGCATGTTCTAAGACCGTGCATTATTATGATCCATATGGTGATCGTATGGGATTGAGTCTGATCCTAATCCATGAAAAATCCCATTACGAACACCATGGAGGATATAAGTGCGCCGAGGGGGATTGTGGCCATCTCGCCAAGGAATTCCGTGATCTGAAGAGACACTATCGAGCCAAACATTGCACCAAAACTCCAGGTTACCCATGCGACGTGCTCGGGTGCAAGTATGGCGGCGAGAACGGCTTTCACCGCAAGGACAAGCTTGCAAGTCACTACAAGAACATGCATCAAGGAGGGGTCGCTTCAACGACACATCGTCGGAATATCCTTCCAGCCCTAGCCAAGAATGAGGTTTTCGGACCTAGAATCGGCCAATCATCGCAATAGACGATGGAGCATGTCAAGGAAGCCGCTGGTCGCTAGCTGAGCGCTCTCTCCATGGGATAAAGGTGAACGATGCTGCAGAGCTTGCTTACGAGGGTTCTCGTGAAGTCTCAAAGAGTGTGGTGGACAATAAAGGACGTCGCACTTATCCCTTCTGTCAAGTCGTTTTGCTTCACTCCCATCACATTCGTTATTCGTATTCTGGTTTACGGACGGCCAACTTTCCTACTTCGACGTTACTTGTCTGTCTTTACCAAATTCTTGATCAGCTGCCTTGGCTATAGACTGTCATTATCGCCTAGACATCAGCTCGATCCTACCCTTATCATCAATGTCACCGCCATCATCAAACACTCCTTGAACCATGCACCTCATTTCCAGCCTTTCTCAATTGGTGAATACCTATCTACGCAAATCAGGCCTAGAACTCCGCTGTCAATTACTGAACCGACGACACAAATCCACTCATCATGCCCACCTGCTATGACCCTCTTGAAGGACTACACCATGCCTCCTTTAGCCTCAAGAGCTTTTGCACGAGTATCTCGCACCACACAGATAGCCGCATAGCTTGGATACTGCTTCATAGCTCCTAGTGCGTTTACATGAAGCTTCGAATTGATGGAACGCACTGGTATTCAACAAGACATAATCCGATTTGAGGGCACTCCACTCAGCCAACCCCACTCCCCAATAATCTCCCACAGTATCTCAATCCAGCCACTGCCCTTCATCCACACCCTCTTCTCGGCCTTCGCTCATACTCCGCTACTCCGACTCCTCCAGTTCCCTTTTCCCCTCCACCTCCCTACTACCTCCTTATTTAGCCCTTCACTATTTCCTCTCTCCAAACCCCCCACCCTCTACCTTCCTCTCGCTATTTTCTCTCTTCTCCCTCCACCCATCCCTATTCCATTCCTATAGTCTTCACATCTACCTTCTCGTCCACCAAACCCCCTAGTTCCCTCTCCACTCCCATTCCTCTTTCCCCTCACACCCCCCTATATTCCCCTTGCTACTTTCTCCCTTCTCCCTCCACCCATCCCCATCTCATTCCTGTCCTCTCCCCATCTACCTCCCCTTCTACCTCCCCATCTACCATCCACATATCAATCACACACCCGCACCACCATCTACACATCCCAACATCCATCCACATCCCCATCTCCCTCCCCATCCCCTTCCTTTGCCCATCTGCCACGTCATCCCCACGCATCGAACAAGCACCCTCCACCATCCCACCACCCCATCTACTCGCTCAACCCTTCCGCTCCCTCTCTCCTTTCCCCTCACATCTACCATCTACAGCCTCCCACCTCCACTCCCCTCTCCCCATCCCCCACCTTCACATCTCACCCATACGACCCCCACCCCCCATCACCATCCATGTCAAAACCGGAAATTTAGACTAGACCCGGGAAGAATGACCAGACCTGCTTTCCCGAAAAGAGAGACCGGGATGATTGCCGAACCATCGGAAAGAAGGAGAGAGGAGAGCATTGGAAGGTCAGTGCCAATGCAGAACGAAACCAGATTCGGAACTGTGCTATGAGAGAGGATGAATTGCGAAATGAAATCGTCTTGAACCGATTTTGGGGCTGAAGGGGTTTGGATGGTGCTGCTGATGGGATGGTGATAAGACGAGAAGATGGTGGATAAGACACTGAGAGAAGGGAAGGAAGGAGACATACATTGCAAGAAGAGGTGACACGGCGGGCGAGAGAGAGAGGGAGAGAGAGAGTAATGGAGAGATATCAAGATGACTTCTCTTTATTCTTTGGTTTGCCGAATTGCAGCGACTACTATGGAGATGTGTGTGTTTATATACTCATAATGAATGCAAGGGATTCGGATTATCGGGAGCCCTCTCGTTCCTCCTTTCCAGTCAGCTTGAGAAATGGCGACTATCTAATTTTGGTTCCACACCCAGGAGTGCACTATGACTAACCCACCACAACACGTAAGCTTTGGTTGTCTCTCAGCTATATGCGCGACTTCACCCCTTATTACCTACCCACTCAACCCCTAAGGAATGCCCGCCAACGCCGCATCCCCCGGGTTCCCCACCAACTGCGCATCCGGATGATAGGGGTACTTGGGTATATAAGCCTCCCCAACAAACGACTGCAAATTCGGCGCCGTGACACTCATATCGATCGAACAACTCGGCTGCTTGACCCCGAAATCCAGCGCGCTCGTAACGCTCCCATTCACGAAATTGATGCGGGTCTGGTGGATGGTGCTGCGGCTGGGGTCGCCAGGGAGGTAGTTCTGCGGGGCGATGACCATGGCGGAATGGGCCTGCGTGAAGACGGTGTTGGGGATGTCGGATTCGTCGGGGATGTGGTGCATGCCGAGGTTGAAGTAGAGGACGATGTCTTCCTGGTCGAGGGACTCGCCGTCGAAGAACTTGGAGAAGTCGACGACGGGCGCGTGCGGGTCGCGGCCGTTGTAGGGGTAGGCGCTGTGGGGCTCGGTGTCGTGGCGTTGGACGGCGTAGAGGTGGTGGGTTGCCCAGTTGACGGAGGGGCCGAGGGTGGTGGAGTTTTGCATCGTGAGATGGATTCTGTTGCCGGTGGCTGGGATCTGGTTAGCTGGATGTAGTGGGAGGAGGGTTGCTTGACTCGCCTGGCATGATCTTGTAGCTCTTGTATTCTCCGTATTTGTTGGGTGCATCCTTGTTCACGACAGCATACATAACATCATCGTTGGCGTCCCAGTTCAATTTTCCGTCGTCTTCCGAGGCGATGAAGCTTCTGTCAAGCGTCATGGTATTCAATGCTCTGCCGTTCGACCAAGGGTATCTGATGGCCTGGTTTAGCAGATCTTCCGCAATAGAGTTCGAGAAGCCCTTACACTTTGGTAGTAGGGACTAAAGCCATCTTCGCGACGCTGTTGGCCGTTCCAGCCACATCCAGGTCTAGTTTGTAGTTCAACACATGGTCATGCATTGACCCGCCCAAATTATCATGGATGTGGAAGCCGTCTTCGGTACCCATATTTGTAGTCCAGAATGACGACTCAATATATCCGGATGCACGAACGGAGACACGAATGGAGCCATCAAGGTAGAACTCATAGTCGAACATATAGTCGTAATTACCCACGGTCGAGACACTGCGTAGAACGAACGCAATGTTTTTTGTGACGCTAACATAAGCCACAGAGGTATGACGTTGGATGGGGTACCCAGTGTCGAACTCGAACATGCACAGGCTACTTGGGTGAGTATGGGTGGTCTCTCCTGTATAGTAAGAGGTGTTCAGGTAGGTCGCGTACGCAGGGCAGTCGAAGCCGCTAACGAGCTGCCAACCGGTTTGACCGAATCCGTACTCACTGTCAAGATATGCATTCGATGCTTGGAATGGGTCGGACGCAGAGGCATAATGAGCCACGGCTTCCTGGATTCCCAGTTCATATATGATTCTCTCTCCCTTGAACGCAATGTTATGTAGTTGTATACCGTAATATTTGCTGGATGAATAATAGAAGCTGAAATCCACTTTTACACTCGTCAGCTCTGGTAAAAACATCTCCGAGATTCATTCAAACCTACTCCATTCTACATACTTCTCCTGCTCGTCCAAGGCAAAACGTGTGCCGTCGGGCTGTACGGGGACGGGAGGGTTGAGCTCGTCGTGGGGCAAAGAGACATTATTGTAGTCTGTACATGCCCAGGCCCCGTCAACGTTTGGACCTGGCTTTGCGAAGCTTGTCGAGTTGATTGCCTGACGGAATACCGCTTCTGACTCGTAGAAGATTCCATTGTAGTACCAACCCACGACAGACCATTTGGAGGGATCACGGCCAGTAATGTCTGCTTTAAACATGAGGCCGGTGGGCAGTAAATCTTCGTCGTAACATGCACCGGTATGGAGACCGAAGAATTGATTCCACTGGAAGACTCTGTCGCCTTCAAAGATCAGAGTGCTGCCAGCGATAGCTAGAGTACCGTTTGCGGTTACTGCGGCGATCTTGATACGAGGATTAGTAGACACGCCGTATGTGTAACGATTGACTTACTCCATTGACCAGTAGTTGGGTGATGTCAGCAACATTAGAACCGATTCCGTACGTAAAGACTGCCAATTCATCTGTGTCCACATTATAGATGCGTTGATAGCCTTTGCCTTTATTATATATGTAGTCCAGGGGGGCTAAGGTGGTTGAGCCGTTATTGACGGGTAAAGGCCCGACCTGGAATTCCTGGAGATAGGGTTCCAAGGTAGCGCCGAACCGAATTAGGGCCTGGGCGTAACGGACTGGCGCTGGCGAGCCCAAGTTGAGGTAGGAGAGCGCGTCGGATTTATTCGGCTGTAGAAGATCAACCGCTATGATTTTGTTGTCCCAGCTATACGTGACTCGATCTCAGCTTTTTTTTCTTTCGCAAGGAATCTTGAGATGGCTATTACCTTGTCGCATCCGCAGCTGCTGTCAGATTCAGGCTCTTCTGACCGTGAAGGAACAATGTTACGGCAGCCGCCTCATCATCAGTCAAACCTGCAAAGATATTCGTCTTAGGTGCTTTGATAGTTATTTGACTGCCTGTGCTGCAGCCGGTGGAGTTTGAAGCTTGACGTCGATGGATCGGAGCGCTGCGCGCGTGTTCACTGCTGTGTGGGGTGAGGCTTGCTGGAAAGACTCCATGCTTAACAACAGGAGGAACACGTCCGCGCAATCTGGAACCCCGTCTAGCAAGTGAGAGATCCGCTGCGGCAAGCAGGACTAGTAAGAATGAGAACAGCATGATTGCTCGTAGCCGTCCGGTTGGGGGTCCAAAATCCACAACTGAAGAGGGTCGGCATAGTCTTATGTATCGTGCAGCTGCCCATCATCACCAGCGGTCACGATCTCGCCCGATAAAGTCCGTAAAGGCGTAACTTAGACAGCAAACATAGCTTCATGAATGGGCCCAGATTGTCGGAAATCTTTAGCCACAGATACGTAACATGCATCTAAGCCGCAATGTAGAAGAGCTTCGGTACTCGACCTACTGGAAGTCTTGTTTTCTGCCAGCTCCTCATTGGATAATGCAGGCGACGTAAAGCCGTAGAAGAGAGGTAGCTGGAGCTAAGGCAGCCCGAGGTCAGCGCGGGACCTGGACCCCTGCGCTCCACCACTTCCTTGGATCCTCAGCGGTCCGCATGGGCTACAGTGGCTTGCGTCTGTGGGGTATTTCTTACGCGATGTAGCATTCATTCGTTTTCATTGGATGATCGTTCCCCAGGAGTGACAGGGTTCTGCGGAGTGGTGGGTTTTCCATGCTTCTATGGCACCTTGCCATGGGAGCGTTGGATCGTGGTGGGAAGAGGGTGTGGTACAACAAGGCTACTCTCGCATTGACAGTACACAGAGTAAAATACGATGTAGACATTTACGATGAAGAGGCCTCTGCGGTGGTGGCGGCCCGGAGTGTCAAAACGTTCGGGCTACTGAAAAGGTGAGAACTAGCGACAATGTAGTCTGGACCCTGAACTCTAAACAACGGACTAGCGTCGACTGGGTTAGCGCATGCCCGCGGATTGTATTCAATAGTGCAGCCTCGTGGAATGAGTACGCGTGCTATTCCTGATCGACAGCATGCAGGAAACATTACTCTTTTCGGAAAAGCAATCACCGACTCGTCCGCCCGTATCTTGGCTTCCAATGGGCCGGGTGCAGTTGGGGTGCAGGTTGTGAGTCAGGGACTAGTCAGCGCTAACCTTGCCCTTTGGGCAGCCGTTGGATAGGTGCGGCTCGAGCCGTTGCGCGTCGAAGATCAGGATCAGGACAAGCACCAGAAAGGAGCTGCATGGCGTGCTGGCTAGCGTGCCATACACACACCATGTTCTCGGTTTGGCATCAGGACGCGGGGCACATACTTTCAGACAAATACTTGTGTTCGTCAGTGGCTCCACCAACGGTGCCAACGGTGCTGATTTGGTCCTAATCGGGACGAGAGACCACACGTTCAAGGGGTCTCCAACTTCCAAGGTCAACGTCTCCGCGGATAATTTTAAGAACTGGACCTTGTAGGTCTGCTCTTGTGGGTGTGAGAGTATCGCTTGTGGCTTGACTGCTCGGTGCGGCGAGCACTTCAGCTCATTCGTCTGACCAATGAGATCTTGGATATCTGCAGGCCGATTGCTCTAAGGTTGATCGGTCTGTGGCCATCATGGCATAGGCGATAATTGACATTAAAGGCCCTCAACGCGTTTATCGGACTGTCGACTTGATACTTTTAGCTGTGGAATGTGGCTGCAGGATGTTGACCTCCTCCTTTGCAAAGACTCGCCACCTCATGCATGGGGAGGTCGATTGCACTAAGCTGCCGTCGGTGTTAAAGTTCCGGGAAACGGAGAATTGTGGTTTGGGCTCTTGCAGCTCATGCATCGAGATGTTGGAGGGTTCACATTGTTGATTGAACCTCCGATGAAATGTGCGCTGACCTTCGATAGAGAAGGTCCAGCTTCCTTTTGGCAGAAGCCACTTCTGAACTGCTTCGCACTGTACTCAGGGACTGGGAATTTAGGAATTTCATGTATATGGTAAGACCGCAACGCCCACAAAGAGCAGGGTCACGGAGCGAATGCCGAGAGCCTGCTTTAGCGCGCTGCCTTCGAAAACGCTTGTGGTACGCTGACTACCGGCGCTAGAGAACAAGCTGGCAAATGAGCTGTGGTGGTTCGTAGACCTTGAGTTTGGTGGCGAAAATAATGTATCATTGTCTAGAAACGAGGGTCTGCTTGACAATGGACAAGCTCCGACTCCACCTTGTAGACTCGCTGTCGAACTACTGGTACATTCTGGTATGTGCGGACCTGAAAATTGTATGTCTGGACCTTGGCTGTCCAGAGTAATGGTTGAGACTGAGCGGTAAATATTTGCATCGTCCGAGCTAGCCACTGTGACATGAGTGCTCACGGGAACTATTGTGGCCGAGGAACGAGCAGCAGTCGATGACGACGCGGATACAATCATGTTATGGGATAAGATCTCATCGCTGTCGGCCGACGACCATATGATGGATGAGCTATAGAATGGCGTAGCCGTGTCGTGCGTAGGTGTCCTCGAGGTTCGAGCAACGGAATTTACTTTCGGCTGGGAGCCCGCAGAGGCAGAGATAGTCATTACTGGTCGCGTTGGCGGAGTGTGGGTGTCAGTAGGAGATGCTCTCGTATCAATCGGCGTCAGGCCAGCTACCGATAGCAAGGCTCTTGGAGGATCCCATATATCCACCCCAGTGGGCGCCACACATGTTCTCCACGCAGGATGCGCACGATTCAAGCCTGGAGGCAGTAGGATGTCAGGAGCGCAGGGGTCGTACCCAATGTCGGTCTTCACCTCGTAGGCGAGCGATGCTGTCCGCGAATAATCTATCGAGCAGTTGCCTCCTAGATTGGCAATATCCAGTGATCGGGCTGTTACGTTAACCACAGTATCAGAATTGAATCTCACACCGAAAAAGGTGGATACTTCTTCTGGTCTGTAGGGTATGGTAATGCTTTCGACACATGGTCCGACAAACCCACACAGATTTTGTGCGTACATCCCATAGAATACGATGTAGATGGAGGAAGAATCGCTATGTCTAAGTTACATTATAATCTAATCGACTATAGGGGCAAAACCTACAATATGCGCCCACTAGATCCCGTCAATGCAGTAATGTGTTGGCTTGGATTGGGTGTCGGCCAATACAGCAGTTGAGCTCGGCTTGGATACACGCGTCGGTCTTTGGACCTTCAGAGTAAGCAGCTTCTGCGCTGTAATATCCTTTAATCTGCCGGTTCACGCAAATACTCTGAAGACCCGGAGCCACGCCACCGTGAGAGTAATACTGGAAAAGGTCGCTCGAGATCATGGTGAAGATATCGGTGTTCCATTTAGTCGTCGCATTATCGATAACATGTTCGTTGCCGACTAGTCCGCGACGGTCTATTTCTCAATTTCGAATTAGAGAACCTCAATGGTAGTAGCCGTTTTTGCAGCTTACCGCGCGTTGGGTGGACGAGGACCGAAGAGAGCGACTTCCGAGTTATGACGGAACATACCAGGAGTAGACTGAGGTTTGAAAGATAGAGAACCATTGTGAACGCACATAGTTATTCAGACGAGAAACACAGAGTCTAGTGAGCGAACTTAAGGCATGTGAAAGATGATGGAAGAAATTGCCGGTTTGCGTCCACGACACGCATGTCTTACACAGTAGATCAGAGTATTGGACAGCTCCGACAGCGATGCGACCCGGGTGCTATTAATCATACAGTCGCTCCACACGTTTGAAGGACATACTAAAACCAAGCCACAATCCCGGCGCACATGAAACATGCAAATGCATCTCATGATCTAATCCCAGGGATTACTATTAATCCTTCTCCAGTTGTGTCTTTGATCATGTTTGACACAATGACACAATGCCCGGGTCATTAATGGTGTCGAGCCATTTCAGCACCCACTATTGCCAGCGCGTGAGAGAGCGATATATGCGAACAGAAAGATCCGTTGATGAACCATCTGTCCATGTTACACCATCGCGAAGCTGTGAAGAAGATCCGGCTCGAGCAACTATGTTCACAGAGTGTGAAGAAGTTTGAGTGGTGATACTGCTTCCTCAACGCTCCAATCTGCGGAACGACGAGCCACGACCAAGGTTGTGCAGGTGTAGCTCAATGGTCAAGGAAGTGGATTACGGAGCACGAATCCTTCTCTTCGAGTACACCTTAATCGAGTACGTGAGACTTCATGGCCGTTGAGCAGAAGTTAGGATCCGCTTGGAGTTTGGTGCCACGAGGTGACTGTAGGTGTTTGGTATATCACAAATCTGGATACGACGCATTGCTTGGGTGAATTTGAGTTTCTGTGCTCGGAAACATGAGATCCAAGCATCAACTCCCATGCTACGGAGCCTCCGCCACCCCAGGAATCGCCGAACTCTCAACGCGAGGTAAGAGGTAACTGCTGGCATTGATCCGGATCCGGCCAGTCTTCATCCACGCGTATTCTTTGACTTTGCCTTCTGGATCCAACAACTTCGTGAACTCATCGTGTTTATAGAACGTCGCAAGATCCAAGGGTGTCCAGCCTTGCTGGTCCATAGGCTCCTTGTTGTCGGTCTTCTGGAGAATTAGCAGCATGACTTCAAGATTTCCTGGGTATGCTGCCGAACGCAAGGCTGTCCACCCGCGCATATCTGGTACGTTCACTGCCGCCTCACGTTCAATTAAGAGGCGAACCACCTCGACATTGTTGGATTCGATAGCAAGTTGCAGCAGTCGCACCCCACGATTTTCGTATTCGACACTGAGACCGCCATCCAAGATCTTGGCTATGGATGCGCCGTGGCCATCGTATACGGCTTGCCAGACAGGATGTGCTTAGCCGCTGGCAGATGTCACGTCATTATAATTGGCGCCATACTCCTGGAGAACAGCCAGGACGTCAGGATTGCCCCACGCAATAGTCAGCTCCGTTAATGATCGGCCATCGGAGTCCACCACATTGTAGCTGACGCCTTTATCGAGGAGCAATCGCACCACTTCGACTTTTCCTGCTTGAGAGGCCATCATTAACGGAGTGTAACCTGCTGAATTACGAGTCTTCTCCAGCTCGACCTTCTTTAGAGCTCTGCTGCCAGACTCCGCAGCAAGGTGAGCTGGTGTATTGCCCTGTGCACCTGATGCCTCAAGATTCGCCCCTAGATCACTCGCACCTTGAATAAGAGCAGGGCTGAGTCACCCTTTCTGGCAGCTATGTGGGTGATGCGATTGTTGTCTTTATCAACGGCATTGGTGTCAGCGCCTTTCTCGTGCAACAGTCTCAAAACGCCAACGCCTTCCGAGTGAGGTATACAGTGAAGTGGTGTCAAATTCCTGCTTGACATAGCGTTGACACTAGCGTTACGTTCCAACAATATCTCAGCGCTCTTCAAGTCGCACCCTTGTGCTGCCACATGCAGCGCTGTCAGACCCTCCTTGTCCACAGCTTGAACGTTGGCCTGGCCTTCTTCAGTGAGCCACTTGACGATATGATGCTGCTTCCCCTTCACAGCGTGGAAGAGCACTATTTGACCCTTCCCATCCCGCGCCTCCAGGCTACTTCCCTGCTTGTGGAAATCTCTGATCATGGCGATATCCCCTGTGCGAGCGCTTAAGTGCAAGCTCTGTAGATTAGCCGTCTTTTGGCGTGTGACATTCTTGCCGCCTTTAAGTAACATGTTGATTGTGAGTTCGTGATTCCCTTTCATAGCCCAGTCTTAGGCAGTCTGGCCGTCGTCGTCCTTCGCGCCCAGCGAGACGCCCTTTCCGAGAAGCTTTTGGCATATTGAGGATTGGCCAATCCGCGCCGCCCAATGGAGCAGGGTCGCGCTGTTTTCGTCGGCGTATGTCATACCTTCACCCCTGTTGATGAGTAGGTTTGCTGCTTCAGTGTGACCATTTTGGATCGCTAAGAGTAACGCATGACCAGACGTCCCAGGCATAAGCTTAGTCCTTTTGTTGGAGGTCTCGAGAATATTGCGGACCACGTCTGTACGGCCTGAGCTGGCTGCCCATTTCAGAACAACAGGGATCTCGCCTACGGACGTGCTTAGCTGCTTCTCAAGACCTACGACAGACGCTCCAGATAGCTTGGCTTTCTTCCTCTTCTGAGTCCAGTCGGATAAGTACTTTGGGGCTTCGTGAGTAGCCAGAACGCCAGTGACCCAAGAAAACGCTTGAGTCGTCTCCGAGAGCGTAACAAAGCATAGCCTGAGAACACGACAAACATTAGTACCAATGGGGTATAGATGTAGTATTGCCACGCCGGATGTACATCGAACAGATTCACTTGCATGCTGAAAATTACCTAGAATCATTCAGCCTAGACCCATCCGCCGAAGGAAATCTGCCTGAACATACCGCAGTAAAGATTAGTGGCAAAAAGATGAACTATGTCACACAGATATCAGATTCGCAGGACGGGGTATGATTTTAAGCTGACTTACTGTTATCCATGTGAGCCTTCTGATACTCTCGTTCTGGTCTCTCGACCTGTATCCTTCGTCGATGGTAATCAAATTAGTTACTCGCTGAATAAGACTATCGGTTTCCTGCATCAGCTCCGTCTTGATTCTATAGTCAATCCCGCGGAACTTTTGCACATATCCAGTAGAGACGGCTAGTAGTTGGTAGTAATTATCGCGGCCCTCGGTCCATCGGGGATCACTGTGAACGTTTTCTAAAAAATTTATACGCTCCAGCTGGGCTTGCAAGGTTTTACGGAATTCTTCCCAGTGCTGAGCCGCAATCAGAAAGTTTCGAATGATACTACGATCGGTTTCGAGGCGCTCTTCCAGAACTTCCACGCGCTGTCTAGAGATCAAAATTGGGTGACTCTATATGGTTAATGCGTGACTCACGAAAGAGGACAGGAACTGCGAAGACGCATTCAGAACTGAATCGCAGTTGGTAGAAATATCGTCCAGCTGCGCCAACACATAATCTAGAGGAGTTGACTTCAACTTGGTTTCACTTTCATAATTCTGGTATACAAGTGCGTCGTATGCGAAGACTGTGGTCTGGTTTCTTCGCGATCGAAACCGAAAGAATTGTAGATTCCAATCAGCTCTATGAAAATTGTATTGACTAGTGTGTTTAGGTAAGCGGTGGACCGTTCTAATCTAGTGATGCAGACTGACCTCTCTCCAGTCGATATTGTCATGGCATCTTGACTCGATGAGATCTTGGGGGACGTCGAAGACGAGGATTTTACCTCTAAATACATATAGAATCGGAGATTCTTATGCAGGACGTACTGGCCACAAAGCTGACCCTCTGTGCATTTCTGGCAATTACATGAGCCAGCTCCCCAATGATTTGCTATTGAGAATTCCCCTGCAAAGCCATAGGGAAACATGGAATAACGTGGGAAATCGAAATGCTCAAAGAGCGGCATGAGTAACTGCGTCGGACACTTAGGCCCGTATCTGAAGACTCGACAACCTTGGTCGTTCTCAGCTTCCGGGAATATCTTGAGATAGTCGCGCAGAGCTTTGGCTGAGGAAAAAGCTTCAGGGTCTTCGCCATCCTGCACAGATACTCTGGCAAGTAAGTCACCGGAAGTTGGCTCTGATAATAGCGTCGCCTGCGGGGCTAAATTTGCTGGCGGTTCTGCTGGATATGTCGTTTGCGCATGTTGGTTATCGGATCGTTGTGATATCGCAGGCTGATATGGCTGATCATAATAAGAGTAGGTGGTCTGGGCTGGGACCGCGCCTAGCGTTGAAGCTTGCAAGTTATCAGAGAGTGGCTGATATGACTGCGGATATGGCAAGGGCTGCTGGCTAGATGAGAGGGGGGGATATAGAGGGTACGCCTGCGGTGTAGTATACGTCGAAGTTGGATTTATATAAGGGTAATCTTGCGGTATTTCGTTTAACAGATATGGAGTATACGCTTGTGGTGTAGAATAGGACGAGATTGGTGCCTGTGAAGATGTGTAAGGCTGCTGGGGAAGCGCTGGCGCCGAAACAGAGTGTGGTTGAGGCCGAGATACTGGTACCGAGTAGTGCTGTCGCGGAGGCGCAGGAGCTGAGTATGGTTGCTGCTGGTAGGGTAGTGGAACAAAAAGGGGTTCAGGAGGGTTGCTAGAGGGCGCAGCTGGATACAAATCCAGCGTCGCAGCTCGATAGGCTGAACGAGTCACAGTTGGTGGAGAGGGTAATACTTGAGGTACATAGGGTTCTTTGGAGTCACCATCAGGGTATGGCAGATATTGATCTGCGATTGTTGGGAAGAGAGACATCAAGGCCAATATCTCATCAAGAGCGGCCCACACCTACCGATTGCCTACAGAACGACTTTGAGAAAGATGAGGAGAAAGAGAGGCGCGACATGACATACATAAAACGAGTCGTATGATCAAGCTTACCCACAGAGTACTAAACGCGACGCCGCCAAGGTTCGATGTTCTGATGGTTTGGCTACTTATAAGAAGCCACACCCAAAAGGAGATGATGCCGAGGACCGCCAGGAAAGTCTGGATTGGAGGGCGCTGTCTAGCGTTGCCCTCCTCTCATCCATCGCAGTGTGCTTCGTAGTCCTCCGTGGGAAGAAGGGCGTGTTGCGTGAGAGCATTGAATGGCGTGATGATACGAAGTATGGCTCAAAGCTGGTACTTTGGGGGGAATGGGATCTGTGGTTTGGGCGTCCTGTCGCTAAGATCTGCGTTTACCAAAAACATGTGATCGGCAACATGAGATACCAGACTGACCTGATCGCAACTTCTCAGAACGCCATGCCGTGTCCCTAAGATCTGACAATTGACTGTTCCCCCTGCTGCAGACATGGCATCCGCCAAATCCCACATATCGTCCTCTCACTTCACATAGAATGCAAGCCTATTAAATTTCCCAGACCCCACCGTCCAACATGCGCATAGCAATCGAAGGCTGCGTAAGTCCCCCAGCCTCAACCTCACACCATACCTCTAACCACTCCCGTCTTCCTCAGGGCCACGGCACCCTCCACTCCATCTACGCCTCCATCGCCCAAACCTGCCTCATCCACCAATGGCCCAGCATCGACCTCCTCATCATGGGCGGCGACTTCCAAGCCGTGCGCAACAGCCACGACCTCGCCACCATGTCCGTCCCCGCCAAATACCGCGCCATCGGCGACTTCCACGAGTACTACTCCGGCGCCCGCGTCGCGCCCTACCTGACCCTCTTCGTCGGCGGCAACCACGAAGCCAGCGCGCACCTGCGGGAGCTGCCGTACGGGGGCTGGGTAGCGCCGAATATCTATTACTTGGGTTATGCGAATGTGGTGAGGGTAGGGGGTTTGAGGATTGCGGGGCTGTCGGGGATCTGGAAGGGGTATAATTATAAGAGGGTGCATGATGAGAGGGTGCCGTTCAGTGCGGATGATGTGAAGAGCGTGTATCATGTGAGGGAGTGGGATGTGAGGCAGCTGTTGCAGGTCAGGAGGCAGGTGGATGTGGGTGTTAGCCATGATTGGCCGCGGGGGGTGGAGTGGAAGGGGGATTGGAAGTGGTTGTTTAGTAGGAAGGAGGGGTTTGAGGAAGATGCAAGGACGGGGAGGTTGGGAAGTGAGGCTGCGAGGATGGTTATGGCGAGACTGAGGCCCAAGTGGTGGTTTAGTGCGCATCTGCACGTCAAGTTTGCGGCGGTGGTGAAGTGGGAGGGCAAGGAGGGGGATTTGGAGGGCCAACCCGATGGCACGAGTGACACGGGGGTTAAGTCAGTCAATGGAAGGGGGAATCCGAACGAGATACCGATCAATGGCATGGATGAAGCAGGCAAAGAGCCGTCGGCGACTGTGCGGAACGACGACGAGATAGACCTTAACATGGACGACGATGAATCTCCTCCAGCACCTGCGAATGCGAAGCCAGTTCCGGTACATACGAACGGGAATGGAGCACCAAGACCGGATGTAGATGCTGTGCCAGAGGATATTCGGGCCCAGTTACCAGCCTCGTTCTCAAAACCGCCCACACAACCCGAACCGCAATCTCTGCCCCCGCCTGCAGAAATCACCAATAGAACCACGCAGTTCCTCGCTCTCGACAAGTGTTTGCCAAACCGTAAATTCCTCCAACTCCTAGAACTCGATCCCATCAGCACACCCGACGACGAAACCCCTACAGCCCCACAGCTCACATATGACAAAGAGTGGCTCGCAATAACACGCGTCTTCGCCCGCGAAGGCAATCCTACCCAGCGTTTCTCGGTTGGGAGCGCATTTCCACCCGACAAAGGCGAGGCATACTATGGCCCCCTCGTCGCGGGAGAAGAACGATGGGTTGAGCAGAATCTTGTTCAGAAGGGAAAGATGGTGATTCCAGACAACTTTGAGAGGACGGCAGATGTGTATGACCCTAGTGTGAGCATACAAACCAGGGAACAGCCAAGGGAATTTACCAACCCGCAGACGGTGGCGTTCTGTGGGATGCTAGGAATTGAAAACTATTTCGATGCGCCGGAGGAAGAGAGAGAGGAGAGAAGACAGAGAGGTCCGGCATTGGTGGAAGAGAGAGGCTTTGCAGGCAATAGGGGTGGTGGACGGGGCGGAAGAGGACGGGGCAATGGTGGCTTTGGCAGAGGACGAGGGCGAGGACGAGGACGAGGAAGAAGGTTTTGACGCCCTCACACTGGAAGCTCCGCACTCCGGTATAATCGGCGAGGCATTTATATCCGGTTTTTTGTCTGTAGATTTTGCGGCATTGATACCCTTCTATTAGTTGCATTGGCACGGCCTAGCTGGTCTTCTAGTACCAAATACTCCTCGTACGATGATGAGGAATCGTGTCTGCTCCTTTAGCCGCCTCCCTTTCTTTCATGGTGTCGTACAAGAAGAAGTCGATCAAGATGGCATTGATACGCGCCTTGGGTTGCTGGCGCAGCATTTCCCGCCGGATCAGCTCAACCGCCCAGATACTGCAGCCACGAAGTTCTAGTTCCCAAGGGTGACCGCTGTCGATGTGCTTTCGTTGCCGGATGTGACTCTCTAATGGTGGGCTATATTGTAGACAGCCTAGAGTACGCAGCATCTGCGGTATCCGATAATCTGGATATGTAAGTTGTCTTCCCTGGTGAAATGATGTATGGGGAGACGTACCGGCGAACATTGTAATACTATCAATATCATGAAAGCGACCATAGCCTGTGCCTTCGAAGCAAGCCCACAGGTCCGCTACGAGGATCTGGGCCCGCTTGTAGAAGCGGACTGTCTTGCCTTCGAATCTTGCAACGTCCCTGAAGCAGGGAAAGTTATCTACTAGTAGATTCACAAGAGCGGCTGCCGAACCATTGGCTTCCTCAATGCAGGTCACAAAGCTTCCATAGAATTCCTTCACTGTATTAGCAATGTCTGGTGATATGAGATGACAGTACATACATCCGTAAGGATTCGCCCAGCTTCTCGGATGCAAGAGATGCGTTCATCTAGCAAAGGCATCTGATGTAAAGTAGCTGATCTAAAGACATGGCGAAGGCGGTCATCTGTGCATTCAACCTCATTTATCCAGTAGGAAGCTTCTGTGATTGGGATACCTATGGAAGTTTAGTCCCGCCCATGTTTGCCTAATGCGATCACAGAAGCTCACCCTCCTCTAGAGCTCGTTGCAAGGCAGCAACAAGGCTCCAATAGCCGGTCCAAAACTTTCCGTGATACTCCACTGCGAAGGCCTCCCCCGAGTCCTCATCATCAGACCAAAAGCAGAAGTTCAGAAGGTCCATGATGAACAGAAAGTCCACAGTGCTCTCATGCTCAGCTTTGGGATGAAGCTCGTGCAGAGACCACGTCTTGCAGCTATACTCCTTTTGTTGCATCAAGTCCCAGATCGTAGCCGCAGCCGCTTTTGTCCCATGCATGTCCAAGGCAACGTCTATGGAGGTGCTGTAGATATACTCTGCACTTTCGAGTACTTCCGTCTGTGCTGGCCCTGCCGACATAGGATCATGAGTACCCAATGATTTTCTTAGAAGCTCTAACAACTCCGGATCTGCCTCGTCAACGGACATATCGAAAAGCGGTGTCCGCGTGGACAGTCCAGCAAGCACGTGCTTACACGCAGACGACTAATAATTACCTGAAGATCTATGACTTGAGAGAAACGCGAACGTGAAAAAAGATCTTTCAGAATGCTAGCCGAGGGATGCTGAGATGCAGTTCGATTAGCGGGTCATTGCAGCCATCCGGCCGAGCTACGGTACGTAGGAAATTCTAAAGAGGAAAAGAAGATAAAGCAGAAAGCCTCCATATACCAGGAAAGAGAGTATCGAATACTTTAAGTAAAGAGTGTGAGGTAGCAGTGGGAAATTTGTTGCTTGTAAGTAGACAGTACTTTAAAGTTCAAAGTAAGATTTCTCGATGCTTGGCAAAAAAAGGGGTCCAATGATCGTCATTAAAGCTCTAATCTTACACTAGTCGTAGGGCTGCAGATTATGGTTTGGCCTAGGTGGATACCCCTTCAAGCTCACTTCATCCACCCTGACCTCTTGTCACCCTCATCAACTCACTTCCTTCCTCTTTCTTATCCACCGTCAATGAATTGCGAGCTTCCTCATTGAATTCTCCTCAGCTGAATTCACTGCAGTCTTGGCGGCGAAGGAACCTACTTAAGGCCCTCTTCCCACCCTACACCTCCATCACTCCTACATATTTCCACCACATCCACAACCACCACCGATCTCCATCGTCTGTCTTTGGCATCCCTTCCCTCTTCTATCTACACTCTTTCTTAACCATACATATCGCATGACATTGGTTCACGGCTATGGGTCGCGAACGCTTCCCTAAGCAGTCCCTGGGCGCACTCTATGGACGCATCAAACAGGTTTGTTTGCCAGGGGCAACATCGAGACGCGATCCACGAGCTTACTCCATACCAACTAGTCGCGCATTTTGATGGTCGGTGCCGGCGGCATCGGTTGCGAGCTGCTGAAGAATGTTGTCCTCACTGGTTTCGGCGAAGTTCACATTGTCGACCTTGACACTATCGACCTCAGCAATCTCAATCGCCAATTCCTCTTTCGGCACGAACACATCAAGAAATCAAAAGCACTGGTCGGTATCGCGTCATCGTAATCACATAGGCGTTACTGACTACCATCTACTGCAGGTCGCAAAAGAATCCGCTGCCAAATTCAACCCTCATGTCAAGCTACAAGCTCACCACGCGAACATCAAAGATCCCCAGTTCAACATAGAGTGGTTTCAACAATTCAATCTTGTCTTCAATGCCCTCGACAACCTGGATGCACGCCGGCATGTGAACAAGATGTGCTTGGCGGCCGATGTGCCCTTGATTGAGAGTGGCACAACTGGCTTCAATGGGCAGGTACAGGTCATCAAGAAGGTGTGCAACCGCGGCATGAGAGGATCAAAGTCGAACATACGCTTACAGTGTTAGGGTAAAACGGAATGCTACGACTGCAACACCAAAGAGGTGCCGAAGAGCTTCCCGGTCTGTACAATAAGGAGCACTCCAAGCCAACCGATCCACTGCATAGTCTGGGCAAGGAGCTATCTGTTCACGTACGTAAGCTCAGCGCGCGAAGAATTATTCTGACTTTCGTCAGTGAGATCTTTGGCATCGGCGAGGACGAGGCGCCCGAATTCGACCTTACGGAAGATTCGGAGAATGGTGGGTAGCCCGACTTCGGACGTCGCGAGCCCATTACTTACGGACTCATAGCGAAAGAAATCGAGAATCTTCGGAAAGAAGCCCAGGCATTGAAGGAAATTCGGCAGTCCATGGGCTCTGGTGACTTTGCTCGTAAAATCTTTGATAAGGTTTTCACTGAGGACATAATCCGACTGCGAAGCATGGAAGACATGTGGAAGTCTAGAAAAGCGCCGCAGGCTTTGAATTACGACGAAGTGGTCAAGTCAGCTGCTGAGGTTCGCCAATCCGTGTCAAAGCGAGATCAAGGTGCCTGGACTCTCGCTGAGAACTTCAGCGTCTTCTGTGAGAGGTAAGCACTGACCGCTTCAATAAGCGAGAAATTGGAAGATCCACTGACTCAGGTAGCCTTCACCACCTAAGTTCCCGACTGGAAAAGGTCCAAGCCACAGGTGCGGCTATGTCCATGCCTGCGGTCTTGGCCTTCGATAAGGACGATGGAGACACGCTGGACTTCGTGGCTGCGACAGCAAACATGCGCGCTATTATCTTTGGCATTGAGCCTAGATCGAAATTCGATATCAAACGTGGGTACCCACAGTCTTGCTTTAATGAACGAAGCTGATTCATTACAGAGATGGCCGGCAACATCATACCAGCCATCGCTACGACCAATGCCATGACCGCAGGACTTTGCGTCTTGCAGGCTTTCAAGGTCATGCGCGAGGATCTCGCCAAAGCTAAGATGGTCGGCATTCCTGACCATGTGTGATACACAAGCTTACATTACTAGGTCTTTCTCGAACGCTCCACGGCCCGCGTCATCAACACGGACACCTTACGACCTCCCAACCCTCACTGCAGCGTGTGCGGTGTGATGTCATCGATGCTTCTTGTTGACCCATTACGGGCTACGCTCAAAGATCTCGTGGAAGGTGTTCTAAAGGCGCAATTAGCGTATGGAGAGGAGTTCAGCGTCAACAGTGAGGCCGGCACGCTGTACGATCCGGAGCTCGACGATAATCTCTCGAAGTCGTTCAGCGACCTAGGTCTTAAGACAGACAGCTTCTTGACTGTGATCGACGACGACGATGAGAATCCGCGCGTGAACCTCTCGTTGTCGATTCATGAGAAGTGAGCTTGTGATCCTCTGCGGCTCTCCTGTGTGCTAAGATATCTCTCTAGAACATTACCCCTAGATTCTAAGCCGGTCATTCTTCCCCAAGAGCTGGCTATCCCTCCGAAACCCAAAGTCGCTGCAGAAAGGGTACTAAATGGTCACTCCGAAAACTCTGCAGCACCTTCCAACGGGCCCGGCATGAAGCGGAAGCGCCCTCCTGGCGATTCTACCTGTGACCAGGAGCAGCTACTGAAGCGGAAGCGAGAAGGATGCCCAAGTGAAGCCGAGCCAACCTTGAAGCGTGGGAAGATTGATAAAGACGATCTCGTTATCGTGGACGACTCGCATAATGGCGCCATCCTTATCGATGACTGAAACCGCTGTCTTCTCCATAGCGATAGCATAGGTCTCCACCTCAGTCGCATACCGAAACCTGGTTTTCAAACGATTTGTCTTATGGCTAGGAACAATAAGCCTTTCTACCATCTAGCAGTATGCATATGCCAGAGGCTTATATAAATAGCCCAAATCACGCATTGTCGTCTCGGACAAGATGGTTCGGTGTGCTGGTCGATTGACGCTTTTGCTCTTCTGCCCTGGGCTATCACTGGTCAATCAGGCCATCAACGTTTCGTTAAAGCGTCATTTCCAAGAGTGCCAATAGAACGGTGCACCACTTGTTTGTTACCAGCGCATGGAACGAGCATCAGCCGGACCTCACACCTGATTTGCAGATCCACTAGTACATTTGTCCTATACTATAAGATGACATCCTTCACCCTTACGCTATATTTTACATCATCTTATATCTCCTCTCCTCTCTCATCATATATAGCATTTGGGGCGCTGCTGGGGATTCAACTCAAGGCTGGGAGGGTAACACAACTCCTGCTGCCGCCAACGCCAGCACTGAGGTAAGCTTCCACGGCCCAACTCGGAAGCACAGACGTGACTAATGTGTCTATACAGGATGATCCCATAGCCTTTCTTGATACTTTCAAGTCGTTCTGCAATTGCAAATTTGAGCGGAGTGTCCATTTGGCCTTTGAGACAACCGAAGATACCCTTCATGAGATTGTGAGTCACTCTGTTCCTGGTCGTCTCATATATGGCTCAGCTAATCTCATCTATGTAGAGCTCGATGTTCCAAGGCGCGAAGCCATGTCAGCTTAAAGTCGCGTTCGTCTTCAACCGAGACCAGAGCTACATCGAACTCAAAGCGAGCTCTGCCTGAGAGAGTGCTTCAAGGAAATTGCCTTCAGATTCTATGCTGATGCGATAGAAGATCCTCGCTTCCTGTTCATCGGCAAAGTCGACGACAAGGAAGACCTTCCACCTGGACTCAAGAACCACCCTCGAGCTTGCCGCTGGGTTGACGGCGGGACCCTTGGCGTCTTAAACTCATAGTATTTCATTGACAAGGTGTTGCCAATTGGGCTCTACAACCCCACGGACTTTAACGATCAGGCTAAGTTCCGATGTGTCGAAGCTCTCAAGCAAGTGTTACAAGTTGGCGAGATAACGTTCTACATACAGCTGCAAACGGACTCGTTTGAGAAGACGCTCTGGCATCTAAAGTCTAAGATGCGGCATGAAATATCTCGACCAGCCTACAATGAGTAAATCTCCAAGAAGAACAACTATGTGTAAGTTGCTGCGACTATCTACTTGCTCTGCATAAAATACTGATTTTAAGGTGTTAAAGTTCATTGGAATAACGAGCACTTTGGGTCTGACAAAGATCTCTTCGCTCGTTCTCCTGTCAACATTTTCCGAAATGTCGAACAATACCGCGTTGTACATGGCATCGGCACCATTCGCGAGTCCGCTGTTGCTTTGGCTGCTACTCTAAACGCACTCGCCACGCCGATAAAGACATCCTTTATTGCTTTGCCAGGCAGCAGGATTTTGAATAACCGACCTATTATATATCTCGCGTTCGTTCAACGCGAAGACGAGGAATTGATTCGACAAGTATTACAAGTCGGCAGTTCAGGGATCATGTTATTCAAGGAGCCAGAGCCCGACTGTCAATCCACAAGACCCATTGATAAATACGCACCCCAAAGCAACATACACACTCACCTCTTGAAAGAGGGATTTCACGGCTCATTTGATGGTCACAACTTGACTGACCATGCCTCAACAGCCCGATTGTAAGCGGACACTGGAGATGAAGGAGAAGACTCACCCAAGCAACAACAGCAGCAGCAGGCGCTGCTTTCAGTATTCACTTTCACACGCCCCTTCAACACTCACAACATTCCCTCATATTATACCCCTCACTTTATCCTAGATTCTTCACTAACATTCAACTCTCAAATGTTCACTGGCATTCACTGCCACTTCCCCTTCTGCTCATGGCGAACAAGCCTACTTAAGGAGCGCTTCCCACCAAGCTCCTCCATCTCTCCTACATATACATTCCATCGACAACATCCTCCGCCTTCCACATCTTGCCTCTTGCTTCTATATAGCAAAGTACCTTCTGCTCTACACCATCTTCCCAGTACTCTACATAGTTACTCTTACCCGGCTATCCTCCATTCGTTCACAGATAGCGAGACACATCCAACTCGACAGCCTTCAATCCCTTGTTCCTCTTCTTACTCCTCGTCAAAGCTCTCGTGCTTTTCAATTCACACAAGGGAGCTCTCAGTACTTCCTGCCTCTATCCCCCGACTCATCACGTCCGCTTTCCGACTTCAGGCAAATCGCCAAAGCATATCGCAACTAGTCCATGGTTGCTAGTATACTATATGATGACACTCCTATCCCGCCGATATAGCCACTGGGGATGATGCAGCGCCGACCAATACTACCACGACTGGGAATGAACCTAACCCTCATCAGGTCGTTAACCCATTCGAGCATGCTGTACTCTTCGATGAACGGTACCAGTGGAAACTTCGACGTCATTCCAGTCTGATAGTGCCTCGTGGTGGCGGTGTAAAACTGGACGGGATTGTGAGTCAACTCTGCTGCCATCATTTAGATTATAACTGTGCTGACCATGTCACAATAGCCTGGTATCGACCAGATCTGCGAAGACTGCGAACTCACCGTCGAACTGGTATTCGATAGGGACAAGAGTTACATCGAGATCATGGCGCAATTTGTTCGCGACAAGGATTCGTTCACCGATTCCGACCAGCCTGATAAGCAAAAGATGAGTGTCCGCTTCTACCACAATGCCTTTGAAGATCCCGACATACTGTGGTCTAAGACGGTCATACTCTCCAAGGCGCTGCCAAAGCCGCTGGTGAAATACACTGTCATCGTCAAATACATCAAGCGCGGTCAACTCTGGGTAGTGAACCTAGAATACGTCAAGGATCAAGTCGAAGCCATTGGGTTGTATGACAAGCTCGAGTGTTCCTCTCCGGGTAAGAAGGGTGTGTCGAAATCTTTCGTGGCATCCTTTCGACCTCGCGCGTCCAAGTTTGTGTGCATGCCAACAACGATGGATATTTCCAGGCACTCGATTGGCTAAAGGCAAAGCTGCAATATGAGAAGGAATGTCCTCCCTTTCACGAGTACCTCTCGAAGAACAAGGACTACGTGTAAGTCTCAGGCAAATGTCGACTCCGCTTGAATGGAATCTCATACTGACCCCACTCTTGCAGTGTACAGTGGGGCAACACTCACTTCGGACCAGAGAAAGATACAGGCATACGCAAAGCCACGACTACATACCGCACTATCGACGATTTTCGAGTGACGCAAGGGTATGCAGTAATGCGCGAGGCCGCCACGACTCTAGATGCAACGATCAAAGCGCTACGATGTCCGATGAAGGCATCTTTTGTTGCTCTACCGGGAAGATCATCTCCCGAAGGACGTCCAATGCGACATCTCTGTCTCGCCCAGTGTGACAACGAAGTAGTCATCCGCGACCCACTAAGTGTTGGCGAGTCTGGAGAATTGCTCTTTTACCCGCCCATGGAAAACAAGGTACCAGTTGGTTGGAAGTACACGATTAGACCTCCGATTCCGAAGAACGAATACACAGGGAACCTTGTCTCCAAGACTTGTCGCCACAAAGGAGATCAGCGCGATTTCGTAACATCGCCCTTTCCTCGACCGGACATTGTGCAACACTGAGTCAACTCAAGAGCAAGATGCGACACGAGATGGAGTCGCCAAGTGAGAGAATTTATACCGAAATGCGGAGGCGAAGATATGTCCTCAGATGGGCAATCCGCGCCTACCCGACCAACACAGAGATCCGAGATCTTCGACGCGACGAACAACAGCAAATTTTCGAACTCTCGCCCGACGAAGTCCCCAAGCCTGCTGTCGGCCCAGGACCCGAAACTGATCCACCAGTTACGGAAGAAATGCAGGATACACAGGCCTGTAGCAAGTTCATGATCGACCTTCGAAAGAATCCGCAGACTTGGAACTCTACGGCCAGAACCTACGCAAACAAGAAGATCCTCCACCTCGAGAAGGCAGCTATCTTAGCCTGCGTACAATGGGTCGATCTCTAAGGCCATGTGTAAGTGGCTGCACCTGTCTGACAATTCTGCTCAGAAGCTGACTCTAAGTGAAGTGTTCCATCGTCATTGGAGACCAGAAAAACAGCGATACGATTATGAATCCACTGTCACATCAAACGTCACTCTCTGTTGCAGACATTAGTATATATTTAAATACGACATTCCTTATACAGCTTACAACCTCCGCCATTATATACACATCGATTCTAATCTCTCGCCCTCTCAGCGGAAGGTCTTCGTCCATGTCCAACTCACTCGGCATGGGCTGGCACTGATCCAAGGCCTACCGGATATCGGGAAGACAGTTCTCTCATCGACTTTGGCAGAAGCTGCAGTCAATTTGGGTACACCAGTGATCTCATGTGCCTCCAGCAACGCAGTCACTGATCGCATCGCGGAAGTCTTGCAAGAACGCTGTCCCCAGATAGGTGCAATCAGATGTCATTCTATCGAGAGCGAAGCTAGGGCCTTGCGTCGATATAAATCCGAGTCCACTGAGGAACGACCACTTGCAGACTCAACGCTTCCGTCTTCGTCCAACGATACCAAGCAAACTGCAGCGACGCAGAAGCCCGCGGAGACCGAGAAGACCGCAGAACAATTTGCAAATAGCGAGGATGAGCAAGCCTGGTTCGAAATTTTTACTGAAGTGGAGACAAACGATGAACCTTGGAAAGGAAGCAAGTTGGCACGTCCGAACTTCAAGAGCATGGGTCTACATCGACGGGGCCTTCAGAATGCAAACAATATTAGCCACGACATCAAATGTTTCGCGCACGATTTCGACCATGACATACACGCCGAGTTCCGCACAGCGATCAAGGCGAAGCACTTTTTCAGAATCACCAGAGGAAAAGAAAGCATACGAGGAGTCTGCCGACAAGCTTCTTATCGACATCCTCCAAAAGTCGGGCTGTGTGGTTACAACACTCCATAAATTTCGTGACAAGACGCTCAAGGACAGCAAGTCCTTCAAATTATTGCTGTTCGATGAGGGCTGTCAGGTCTCAGAGCTGGAGATACTTTTAGCATGGATCAGCAACTCTTAGCAAGCACTGCTCATCGTCATAATCGGTGATCCTAAGCAGCTCCCACCAACGGTCAAGTCCAGGAATTTCGACGGCACGACTAATCCTTTCGCCGCGCAATTGATGAGATCCTATTACGAGTCGATGCATGTTCGTGGATTTCCGACTTTTCTTTCGACAGAGAATCTAGCGGAACTATACAGTAGCGAAAGGCGCCAGCCAAAAATCAGGTTTTCGAATGTGTGCTTAATGGGACATGCTGTTCACTTGGGGGCCTTCTGAACAAGAGACAATTGCTGGGCGAATCGATATACGTATCAACGGGTTGGCGTTGAACAGAATGACCAGTGTTCCTTTTGACAGAACAGTACATCACAGTATCGCTTTGCCGAAGGTCTAGCGGAGATAGGTAGCTGCTATAGCTCCGACCATTTCTCGATTGTTCGAATGTCTGATTAACGGAACATGCTGTTCACCGGGGCGCTGGCTGGACAAAACGACTATTTTGCGACTCGATATACGCAATAACGGAATAGCGTTGGGCAAAACGACCAGTGATACCCTATTAAGCGTTCGAAAGTACTCCGTGATAGTATCATCGGAGGACCCTCAGGGACCAGAGCAGTCTGCAGCCTCTCGGCAATGCTCTTCTTGAACATTTGCCAGGCAGCAAGATTGTGCACGACCAAACTCTTGCGTATCTCGCGTTCGCTCAATACGACGACAAAGAATTGAGTCGACAAGTGTTTCGAGTCGGCAGCTTAGGAATTATGTCTTTCGAAAAGCTAGAGTCCCACTATCAACCCACCAGCTGGCGATATACTATAAAATCACCCACTCCTCAGTACGAATGTCCCGGCAATCTCCTATTTCTTGTTCGTCGAGCCAAGGAAGATGCTCGCGATATCTTTAACAACGGAATGCCGAAGCGTGCGATCAAGGAAATGCCAGTGTGGGCTTTCCCCAATGCTTCGGATCTTGCTCCGCGTCGTCTGGTCAATGCCGCGAATAACATCAAAGCCAAAGGATCCGAGGCTCATTCTTTGCGCCAGCTCATCTGTGGAAACGACTTGTCTCCACAAGCTAGCCATGGTCTCTTGAGCGATGAACAATTTGAGCGATGGTCTGAGGAAGATGCAGAACGTGTGCATTCTCTGCTGAGCGAATTGTCGCCGTCTCAACTACGAGCTTTCGACGAGATGAGATATTCGCAGTATCCACTTGTCTTTGTCCAGGGTCCCTTCGGTACGGGCAAGACAGAATATCTCAACATTCCTGCAAATCGCTACGATTATTAGGCTCTCTTGGATGGGATGTGCGCCAAGTAATCCGGTAGTAGAGCTTTTAGTAACCGAAATGGAGCGAGCATGTCCGGAGATGGGTGCGATTCGTTTTTATTCTCTCGCCAGCGAAGCTCGAGCATTGCGACGCTCCGAACAGCAATTTGCGGTCGAGCTCGATCTCGATAGGAATGATAAAGAGGGTTCTGAAGACAACTACATTGTCCCAATCGAGGAAGATGCTGAAGACGGGAAATTGTTCAACGCGTTCATGATCGATCTGACGACAAAACCACAACTATGGAACCCAACTCGAAAAGAGCGCCCAAATCTCAAGAGCATGGGTTTGAATATTCATGCGCTACAAAACGCAAGCGTGTTGGATCACAAAGTTCTGCATTCGATCATGAATCTGAGAATCCCCACGTCGAATTCTGCGAGAGTCTCCATGCACAAGAGTTTGCGAATCCCGAAGCAGCCAAGGACTACTAGGATAAAGAGCACGAACTCGTTCTGGATACGATGCGACGTGCTGGAGGCGTCTTTACTACCTTGTCCAATAGTGCCGACAAGTTTCTCATGGATGCCAAGAAGATCGAGTTGGTCGTTATAGACGAAGGCGCTTAGTCAATGGAATCAGAGTGTCTGCTGCCTTGGATCAACAACTGTGAGACGGTGAAGTTGGTCATCATCGTGGGAGACCCGAAGCAACTGAATGCTACGGTCAAGACAGCGGACCAGAACAAGCGCGACGAGGTGGTGAATCCATTTGCCAGCCAATTGCAACTATCTATGTTCGAGCGCCTCAGAATCTTGGTTTCCCCGTTTCGTTGTTTACCGAGAATTTCCGAGTGACTGAGGGTCTGGAACAACTCTCCAACGGTCTTTTTTATGACAACAAGATTACCAACGCGGATTGTACAAAACTCGCGGTCCGTCCGAAATCCCAGGAGGCCATTGAGTTCATAGAGGAGGAATACAACGTGGTAACTCTAGTTCCGCATGTCTGTCTTCATGTGCCAAGAGGAGCCACGCAAACGACAAAATGGATGAGTTGTTACAATCTTCACAATATCGTTGTAGCGGTTAACGCTGTCAAGCGCATCCTGGCAAGAGATCTCTTCAAGCAGTCCGAGATTTTCATCATCGTTCCATACCGCGCCCAAGCTGAACGATATCGAGAACGTTTACGCCGCCTAAAACTTTCTGAGATAGAGGTCCTCACGAATACCACTGTTTACCTTCGACGGTTCCTGGCTTACTATCAGACTCGTTCAGTCACTTGCACCGTGGAGCCCACTCGTCTCGCTGAATTTGGAACCTTGGACATGACGGAAGCCACCGGATACCTCAAGACCCTGCAGCTCGAGGCAAATCAGGGTAGGTGCTCCAATTGTGGCCAGCCTGGACACCGTGCATCCAGTTGCACAGAAACTAGGGCGCCGAGATGCTCATTATGTAGGACTGTTGGTCACTCGAAACAGAACTGTGAATTTCGCAACCTGCCAGAAATGCAACAAGATAGGCAATACTGTAGCCGTCTGTGACATGCCCGAGCTTCGGCCCTGCGCAAATTGTGGAAAAGTTGGCCATCCCAAGAAGGATTGTACCGAGCGTCGTCGCATCAAGCTGAAATGGAGTGTCCCGTCTGTGGCTCGGAAGGAAAATTGGAAAGCCACCTATCCTGCATTGGACGACGTCGAGCAGGAGGATGAAGCTGCTGCTACAGAGGAAGAAGTCAACGCTGTTCCAGATGCGTGGGCGAAAGTCACCGCCGTTGGTGCTAACGATGTCGATGCCAAGCAGTTAGCCAAAGAGATTGCTGAAGAAGAAGAGAACCCTGCTGAGCCGGCCGTCGAAGATGGCGCTGCCAACACATCTAGTGCTACTCTTCCATCGGCTATCGCGACATACTTACAGATCGGCCCGCGAGGGCTCCCGCAACAGGGCGGACAACTCTTGACAAGGGGGGAGGAGGTAGACGTTTGGCTGCGTTCTTAGGGGATATCGCGAGTTAGTGGGTATATAGTTGAGAAACTGAATATAAGAGCATTATAACAAGATTGATTTCCTCTTTCATTAGTAACAATTGGTACATTGATGGAATCTGATAAGTCAAGATGACTGGTTAATTAGTGCGAAACCCATCCTAGGAGAGGCAGGTTGTCAAAGCATTGTAGTTCTTCAAAGCCACCAGAAGTGTCTGCCGAAGTCTTTGGATAATGGGGATGTACTTCCGTGAGCAATCGAGACACATAAGAGTATGATCAGAAGTCTTTGCATAGGCGGATGGTGCCTCGATACAAGCTATGTGAGTATGTCTTCTTCAGCTGCTATTTCTAGGGCGAGGACATCCGCACAGTTCCAGAAAAGAGCGCTTGACGATGAAATGTAGGTAGACGGCTAGCATAATTCAAAGCCCTAAATGCAGTGGTATACTTGTCGTCGTCATGCAACCCTCCGTAGGTGTTCAATGTAACTTGTTTCCATCGTATAGATTAACAGACCCGGGGTGATTGTATGCTCCTATGATCCAACACCGTACTCCATGCAGCGAGTAAAGCATACGGGCATCTCTCTACCAGAACCCTGTCTATTCCTGACTTCCCCAGGATATATCACTGGGGGTTCAAATCTCAGCGTTCGGTGTGTCCGTGTAGTCTGCCCGTTATTCCATTTGCTGCGGAGCCTGGGAGGTTGAGTCAAGGCCGGACTGTTCAACGCGTGTGGTCCTTGGTCATTGCCTGTTGAGCCATCCCTCCTCATATAACCGTGACGTGGAAGAAGATGGAGGAGGTCGCGTTGAAGGTGATATGGATGCATGCTATGCCTCCTATATCTGATTCGCTGTCGATGCCTCGGAGGAGCTTGTCCGTGCCTTTGTGCTCGCTAGAGGTCCGTCAATGGTGTACTTGAAGTAGGCTCGCTGTCGATGCCGTAAAATATATCAATATCCGTGTCTGTCGCCTCGTTCAATTCATTTTGGCCTAGCCCTTGCTTCCATCACCCAACGTATCTTTCGACCACTTGGATGCGAATTATCACTGGTTTTTTGTTATTGAATCCATAGCTGCCGTGTCGGAAGGACTTTTGTTGCAGCTGCTTGCTGGGAGTGGTAATTTCAATCTATACTTGATGGCGACAACGAGAAAAATTGATTTCATGCCCGCTGATGTTAAAGGATGTTCGAAAAAGGAGATAAGCCATGCCACTCTTCTGCTTGTCTTCGCTCATTCTAGTGCTCGATAGCGAGTCCCTCGTCAAATTCTCCGCCTTCCACCGTGATTTCTCTTCATCCTCCGGGTCTTTGTCGTGCTCCTCGTCCGGATCTAAATCACCCTCGGGACCAACAAGGCTCTCGTCCAATCCGGTAGTAGCTGCAGAGTCCGCGATGAATTCGTCAATCTGAGCATCAGTCTCTCCGAGAGCATAATTGTCGGGATCCCCAAGGATGTCACCTCCCTCCAGTGCTGTGCTATCAAGATATCTGGACAGTTGCTTGGGATCAATCTTAGGATCCTTGAATTGCAGCTTTGTCCATGGTCCAGGCACTAGCGCAGGGGGCGGAACTGTGTCTGGCTCATCAGCGTCGTCGTCAACTGCAGCCTTAGCACTAGCCATATCTTTGCTGGCCTCATGAGGCAAGGTGAATTTGAGAGCTCGGTATCTTGGTCCAGGGCACTGCTCTTTGATATGACCAACTTCATTGAAATTTCGGCAAGATCGGGTTTCCGGTCCAGTGCATTCATCCACGCAATGTCCTTCGCCCTTACATTTGGAACAGTTGATTTTCGCACAGTCTTGGACACGATGGCCTTCCTCTTTGCACTTGCAGCATGTGCCTTTGAACATCTTCGGCTTGTCGCATTCGCTGCTCTTGCGACCGAGGTCGCCGCAGTTGTGACAGGCGTTGCCATGCTTGCGCTTTTCGAGTTTCTCCATGAACTCGACCGCTGGACTGATGTCGACGTAGCCCATAACCTCAATTCTGGGATGGAACAGCGAAATCCACGCTGAGACCCGCTACCACCGGGAATTAATGGAGCTGTGAAAGCGTAGAAACGTGTTTCTCTTTTTTCTAAGTCTAAGCTTACGGGTTGATATCGTGGTCTACTGGCTGGATTGCGTTCTGACTTGATAGACTACAACCTCTACAGATAACCAATCCGGATCGATAGCTGCACATTCAGAATATCAAGCAGTCCAACGGCATCTTCTCAGGAGAGAGAGGTCGAGCAACTCTCGTACAAAAGATTACCGCAGATGGGAAAGTGTGGAAACGTGAAAGCGTAAAAGCGTTCTTCTGTTCCTTCCAAGTTTCAGCTTGCGAGCTTGTCTTGTAAAGTGTCCTGGCTGAACTTGATTATAGCTTGACTGTTGTGGGGCTGAGTGATGATGGTGTGGGAATACATTTGTTCCTCTATACATGACCAAGGTCAACCGATGAGAGAATAAAAGTGGTCTATCAGCATCATGTCAGAGAGCGATCGGACAATCCTGGCACTAAAAAATGCCACAGATGGGAAAGTGTGGGAACGTGAAAGCGTCGAAACGTTTTTCTCTTTCTTTCGAGTCTCAGGTTGCGAGCTTGTCCTGTACTTTTGTAGCGAAAACCTTGTCGATCTATTGTACCAATAAGATCAGATTTGTGCCTCTACGTCTAGACCAAGTACAAGCGAAAAGGGCAGACAGGAGGCTGACAGTATGTTGTATGGTATGATGTAGCTGCGATTATGGTACCGAAGTTTGCCATGGTTGGGAAAGCGTGAAAGCGTGAAGGCGTGGAACCGTCTTTATTCTTTCTATGAAGCCCGAAATCCCAACTGTATGATCATAAAGGTAGTGGCCCGTCTTGATCGCAAAGGGCCTGAATTTGCTTTGCTACAGTAGGATAGGGGACATTCACGTAGCAAGATGTTTTCGTAGAGAAGCAGCAAATAGATCGATAGTGACACTTGCTTGATCTAGCTGGGTCTTCGAACCCACGTATTATGGACTCTAGCAAGCGTTACAAGCAATGCAACTGTGCGTGCTACAGACTAAGATTTTGTGCAACAGCTTTTTCCCAGCACTAAGCCATCCGTGGTTGTTCCATTAGTTTAGGCACTCTACATTCCCGTCGTAAAACCTGCTCCACGATCAAGAAATTGCAGGATAGCTATCCAGCGATGCTAGGATAAGCAAGGAGGTAATCCGTGGTCCAGTGAGACTACTTTGTAGATTTGATCCAGTATTCCGGGTCTGAGGACGGTAAACCTTGAAGGTGGTATAAGGGAAGCAAGATCGGACCAGTCGTACGGATGACTATGCAGGGATATCCTTTTGTGCTGCAATCCATACATGCGCGGTCAAGATTATTGTCTATCCAGGTAGAGGAACCTTTGTGAAGTCTTCTGACAGCACACGTAGTCTCCACTTTGTTTCCCGCTATCAGCCTTGGAGACATGCCAGTCTTGACAGGATACACATCGAGCTTCCGGATCCACCCGTTGATCTTCTCCTGTATGGCTTCAGGTAAATCGGATTGAGCGATGAGCGTAAATTTGGTCTGATCGGCCGCATTCGGAACTAAGCCCTGGACCTTTGCTTTGCCATGCTCTGTATCACTCGATGTTAGGTCGATAGTATCGGTATTTGTAGATTCGCTGGTTTTTATCCGTTTCTCAGACGAGGTGACGGAGGTATGCGACGAGCGTTTGGACTCAACCAAATTACTGCTTTGCGTTGGCGCAGATGTGGACGCCTGAGGTTCTGCGAGCTGAAGGATGGGATCAATGCGAGCGTCGGTCTCCTTTGTCTCCTTCTCATAAGCGACCTGGCTGTCGACGAGCTCCTTTTCGAGCTCTGCCACCCGAGCCTTGAGTCTAGCCACGTCTCTCCAGGCAATTTTGTCCTCATCCTTGATCGTTTGAATTTCCGTCCATGAGTCCCGTATTATCGTCTGTTACCCGATCCAAGTGTTCGTCCCAAGCAGTGATATTACTCTCAAGCTCCTGCACTTGTTTACTCCCGGGGGTACCGACATTGTGGCTATGCTCCTTTGCTGCCGTTAGCTCATCAGTGAGTGTGATAATTTGCTGTTTGGCTACGCATAGGTTTCCTTCTAGTACAGTAACTTCCTTCTGAGAGCTTTGAATACCTGCAACTCGCAGGTCGACATCGTGGCTATGCCCCCTTTCTGCCTTGAGGTCTGCGGTGAGTGTGGAGATTCGCTGGTTTGCGGCGTCTAGGTCCTGTTCTAGCCCAGTGAATGTCTTCTCAAGCTCGCTCGCATGTGTGCTTTGAGCGCTTTTGAGTTCCCGACAACGTTGATTGGCATTCCCTAAGTCCGGAGTGACTTTGCTGAGTTCGGCCTTCGATGCGTGTTCCCTGGCTTCATAAGGACTCCGCTGATTTGCGTTTTCTCTCTGAAGTTCCGAACATTGCTTTCGTGTATGATCTAGGTTCTGCCTGAGTCTGACATGATGAATCACCTTATCCTCTTGCAGCTGCTTGGCTTGAAATTTTTGTGCCGTCTCTTGATTTTGGGTAAGCTTGTCAAGCTGACATTGAGTTGCTTGGTCCTTTATAGATTTCGAGCTCTCAAGTTCCGCAACTCGCTTCTGAGCAGCTTCCAGAGCTTGAGTACGCTTTTCAAGTTGACCTTGAGCTGCTTGATCCTTTGTGAAATGGGAGTTCCGGATGCTTGCAATTTGCTCTTGTGCCGCCTCGAGATCACGAGTCAATGTATCGAGCTGATCCTTTGCGAGCTGAGAGCATTTAGTATCTGCAGCTTGCTTGCATGTAGCGTCCAGGTCTCGAGTCACCTTGTCAAGCTTCTCCTGATCTTCGGTGGACCGCCCGAGCAAGTCTTTGTGGTCATGGGAAAGGTTATCCATCTCATCTCGCAGATGTTTCAATTGGGCCGTGAGGTCGGCCACTTGCTCCTTGCAAAGGGCTTCCCGAGACGAAAGCTTGGCCACTTCTAATTTGTGCGAGGCGTCTTGGGATGCGATCCTATCTTGGTTGGTACGGTGATCCAGAGAAAAGTTTGTTATCTTACTTCGCAGATGGTCCAGTTGGTCTGTGAGGTCAATCACTTGCTCTTTACATAGAGCTTCCTGGGACAAAAGCTTGTCAACTTCGGCTTTGTGCGAGGCGTCTCGAGATGCGATCTTTTGTCGGTCGGTACGGTGGTCCTGGGAAAGGTCTTTCATCTCACTTCGCAGACAGTCCAGTCGGTCCGTGAGGTCAGTTACTTGTTCTCTGCAAAGGGCTTCTTGTGACAAAAGCTTGTCGACTTCTGCTTTGTGCGCGGTGTCTTGGGATGCGATCTCCTCTTGGTGTGTACGGTGAAGGGCATTTAGCTGTGAGAGTTGCTGGGCAGAAGGCTGTCCTTTAGCTTCATCGAGGGCTGCTTTCCACAATCTTTGTTTGGCAAGGTGACTATTCTCCAGCCAAGAGAGGTTTTCGGCATACTGTAGCCCGAGGGTTTCTGTCACCTGGGAGCTCGTACTCTGGTGTGCTGCTATTTGAGACTTGAGACTCTAGGTAGTAACATTAGCTCTGTTTGCTGAGTGATGCCGTTGCCTGTGACATACCGCTAGCTCTACATCCTTGGCCTCCAATGTCCTCTTGAGTTCGACGATCTCGTGTTCAAACCCTATCAAGAGCTGTGACCAATTCTTACCTCTACGATTCTCGAGGATGGCAGCTCTATCGGCCGAGGAGAGTTGAAGGTGAGCCATGTTGTAGGGCTACTCGGTTAGGAGAGAAAGCAAGGTGAGGAGATCGGCTGGGCTCACCAAGACAGATTCGAAGGGGACGGGAAGACGTGATGACGTACTGAAGTTGGTGCTCAGTCAGAAAAGATAGTGGTGGGAGATCGGCCTCGCTTACAAAAGCCAAGACCGGAGGCCGAGGGGCCGATTCAATGATTAAAGTAGATTACACAGACAAAATATCTCCTGCAACCTCGAAGGGACAAAAGAGCCGGAACAGATTCCAACCCGAGGAAAAGGGGGAGGGCGGGGAGGTGAGAGAGGGGAGAAAACGCGGTGGCCGTGAGGCCCGTTGGCAGGGCCGCGCTTTCCTTCTCGGTCTCTAAGGTAGACTTGTTCAGTGATGTGATTTGAGAATGCCGCTTGATTGCTTACTGTCGTTATATGTGTATCATTGCGTCCCACAATGACTACTTTTGTATCTGGGAAGGGTATAAATACCTCGACGAAGAGAAAAAAAGAAGAACAGAAGAAGTGATCTTCGGTTGCCAGTCAGCTTAAGTAGGGCTCGTGGCTCACGTGATTAAGACCCCTGTTCGCTTAACCCGAAACGCTATCACGCTATCACACATGGTGAAGTCTAATGAGTTCTCTTGTCACTTCACAGCCATCATGTGGTCCGAGGCAGCATAGCACGTTGCGCTCGGTGTTGTACCGGATCCACATCCTCAGCCCCCGCTATCATCCAGAGTGGATTCTTTAACTTCCTACAAGAAACATGTGCTGCTGCTGATCTCTAGGGTACACTACATCGTCCTGGGGATACGCATATCACACTCAAATGTACTGCTGCCAACGCTACCCTTAAAGAAACTAAGTATCGATCTCTGGTCGTAGTTGATCAGTGTCTCATGCTTGAGCTGCTTTATATTTCTGAACGCCATCATCAGTATTCGCTGCTGATACTCAAAACACGTGCGTGCTCTTCTGCCATATGCGGTTCGTATCAGGAGTGTTGTGGATCTGGAAGCTTGTGGGAACTGTATCTTAGATTAGTAGCTCCGCTTCTTGATAAGGGGAAATGACAATATTATACGCTCAACACCGCACATGATCGTGGTCTGCTCGAATTATTTAGCGTATCACACACGAACCCGCGGCATCTTCCACTCGTATGCCCGCTCCCTCAGCAAGATTGCACTCCTCCTCTTCTTGTCCACCCTTCTTTCGAACATCCTACTCTCTTTACACACATTCCAGCCATCCTGAGTCGTGCCGGACAGTATCTGACCCCCTCAATTCGAAAGGCCGCTGTGGCCGCCTTAAAGCAGCACAATCACCACGATGTATCTGAACGTGAGCAAAGCCGCCACGGCACTAGCAGCCTTGAGCTCAGCTGCGACACAATGGAGTAAGTCTTGATCCGAAGCTCTGCAATTCCAGTAATTGACCTCAGCAGGTGCTGGTTCAACACAAAATGCTACCCTAACCAAGCGTACTGAGGTGGCTCCTGGCATTGAGCTCCGTATTTTGCCATTGGGTGACTCGATCACGGATGGCTTCCAGAGGTTAGTCCACACCGTCCACGCGACTTCTAGCGCTCCAAATATAGTGGACCTAACCTGCAATACCTTTGCTTCTTGTATGCTAGACGTGGTCTGCTATCAAGCGTCCATGGCATGGATAATCTGATTGGCCGAACAAGCGCGCCGCGTCTGACGCGTCACTATTACCATGCTATTTCCGCGCAGGCGAATATACAAAACGATGACCCCGTGTGAGATTGTGCCCAGATCGTTTGCTGACTCGTCTCTGGCCCGTCCAAGAAGCCAGGACTGTATTCATAATTGTTAGCTGGCTTCACGGCCTTCATGTCCAGCCGAAGCCTTGACTGATGGACTCTGTCACCACACCATCGCTATGACGGAGCCTGCCCTCCAACAGACGGAGAACCAGCAGCCTATCCCGTCGATCGATGGCAACTCCGCACTGCGCGATCTCTGCGCACGGCTCCATTCTCAAGTCACGACGTTCCTTCAGGAAGACTTCAAGACGGAAAGGTTGAGAGCCGTTCAAGCCCAAGTCCGCCATTCCCTCGCCGTCATCCAAGAAGCCCTCGACAAATACGAGTAAGCCTTCCCCCCACCATGAAAACCATATCCACCGCTAACACTTCCACGCTCCACAGCCTCCCCTCCCTCTCCCTCTCCTACAACGGCGGCAAAGATTGCCTCGTCCTCCTAATCCTCTATCTCTCCCTCCTCTCCACCCACTCGCACCTCCCCGCACTCCTCTCCGCAATCTACATCCCCCCCGACCACCCCTTCCCCTCTGTCGACGCCTTCGTCGCCTCCTCCTCGACGCGCTACCACCTCTCTTTGCAACACTACCACCACCCCTCCATGCGCCTCGCCTTCACGCACTACCTTGCCGACAACCCCTCCATCCGCGCCATCTTCGTCGGCACGCGGCGCACCGACCCGCACGGCGGGAACCTGACAGCCTTCGATGAGACGGATCGCGGCTGGCCGAGTTTCATGAGGGTGCATCCCGTGATTGATTGGCGGTATGCGGAGGTGTGGGCGTTTTTGAGGTGGATGGGCGTCGAGTATTGTGGGTTGTATGATCGGGGGTATACGAGTTTGGGGGGCATGGGCGATACGCATCCAAATCCAGTGTTGAAGATAGAGGGGGAAGGGGATGGAGAGAGGTATAGACCGGCATATGAGCTAGAGAAGGATGGGGAGGAGAGGCTTGGGAGGGATGCGCGAGGATGATAACGATATGATGTAGATGCATGGTGGACGTATACGATGGCGTTTTTTGATAGATGAGCTCTAGAAGGCACTCAGTCGTCTCGACAACCCAGTCCCTGCTGCGCGATGTCTAAGGTACTGGTTCAACTTTGGCATACGGGAACCTTCTCTTAACAGGCGATAAGCGTGCTGGGTTCTTACAAGTACAGCCATATATTCCCCTCGTATTATCTTCGTAGATCTTATAGTCGCACATGGCCTCTCGCCACCTCAACCCCTGTTAAGCGTATTGCCACTGCCCTTCGCATGTGACTCCGTATAATCATCCCACTCCCTCGCCTTCATCGTCTCTTGATCCGCCTTCTCCAGGTCATCCTCATCTACGTCCGCAGGTCTCCCACTCTTCTCCCCTCCACCATCGACTATTCCTCCTCTTCGCTTCTCTTCCGCCAGATACTCGTCAATAGTCATCGTCGGCAGGCTATGGTCCGGCCTGAACACTCCCTTCCGCAGCTTCTGCCGGTTGTCGAGTAGGGTGAAAGGTTTCAAAGGTCTTCCCTCCATGCTGAGTATAGGTCCACCTTTGCCATTCAAGGATGTGTGGGGAGCATCCAGCCGTTCAGAGTAGCCGTCACCGTTGCGGGTCGAGCCATCGCGAGAATCAAGCGGGTTCGGCTGTTCTACTCCGGGGGTAGGTGGCATCAGAGCCAGTATTTTGAGTTCCTGGGCGATCATATCGAGGGCATGGAAGGTTCGGTGGATGCTGAGTTGGATGTCGGCGAGGTAGACTTCGCGGATTGTGGAGTCGTCTTCTTGAAGAGCCATAGGTACTTTAGCAAGGTATTCCAGCTTCAGTTCTAATTCCCTCTCCTGCTTCAGCCGTGCGATTTTAATATCTCGACGTGCAGTGGGATTCGACAGGGGCATGAGAGAGAAGTCGTCCCGGTTGTCGAGGTACCGCTCCTGTAGCTTCTTGTCGCCCTTTGAAAGCATGCCGTAGCTGTCCACCAGCGCCAGGTACCGCTCGTAGGCCTCCCTTGCTCTCCGCAATACGGTTACGCGACTTGATACGCTGTCTTTCGTGATCAGGTAGCCCAGGTAGTAGTCGATCAGAAAGTATCTAGCGCTATATCAACCAAATATCCTATACATGGCGGATGTAGAGTTGGCGGTACTGGAGATCCCCAGAGGCAACGTCGTCTTCCGCCTCATTGGGGCTGAAGAGCGAGATGCGTTCCGCAAGTCGTCGGCATTCCTCAAGGGAGGCAATGGCAGCTTGTAGGTTTTCCTGGTATAGGGAGGTGGTCGGATCTGGGAAGGAGTCTAGCTCTTTGCGCTGAGCTTTTGCGGAGGCGAAAAGGCTTCGAATACTGCTCTCGGGTTCCATGATGTATAGCACAATGTCGGGCGCAAAGGACTCGTAGTTTTAGCCTAGAAAGTGCGAGTATACCCCCGTAGTGGCCAGCAAGCTGCGGATGAGAGAAGGGGTAGGGGTCTACACCCGCGCAACAAACTCGAGAACGCGCTTAGATCTTGCCTCAGTATTCAGACCCTATGGAATGATTATTGTAGCAGTGCGACGCTTGACGCGACGATTTGTAGAAGTTAAAGTGCGGCGCTTAATAATGCGACGCATCATTAAGTGTCGCATTATTAAGCATCGCATTATTAAGCATCGCACTCGTACAATAATTATTCTATAAAAATCTAAGAGTAAAATCTCGAAAACCTGTTATTCTTGAAAATGGGATTTCGACGTTATGTTCGCCATGTAATAGAGCTTTAATTATTACATTTTACATCTAGACTGACCGCCGGGCCGGGTTTCGGTACCAACATTCTGGCCCGACCCAGATACTCGATACCAACCTCTTGACCCGGCTCAGAATCGACCCGGGTCAACGATTTCTTGACCCGGCCCAACCGACCCGCCAAGCAATCGAAAATGACGTCAAAATGCCAAGATTTTCTATTTTTAAAAAAATTCGCATTATTTGAATTACTAAAAATAGTTTAAAAATAATAACGCACAAATAACGTACAAATGCATTACCTAAATGCATTACTATATAATATTATAAACAAATTAATTAAATTAATCAACTTGATTAAGTTGATTAATGCATTTTTTCAAAAATAATTTAAATTTTTCGAGTCTTGGCGAGTCGAGCCAGGTTATACGCTAAGTACTTCATACCTACTCTTTGACTTAACTCGAATACTCGAGTCAAGATTTCTAACTCGAATCGAGTCTTGGCGAGCTAGGAACCTAGCTCGAACTCGATGACTCAACTCGACGCGACCAGTCTATTTACATCAATTAAACTATGTTCGTCGCTAGATTCTAATAAGTTTTATTAATCTATAATCAAATTATATACTAATAGTATGTTGTACACGTGTGCTAGCTTGCCTTAATGCTTAGATCTTCTTTGCAAAATTATGTTTAATGTTCGACAAATCTTAATTCTAGAATAAATTCTACATTTAATTCTAACTATTTATAAACAACGTTACAAGATATAATGTAATAGCTTCGAACAATCGACGAACGCTATAATAGATAGTGTAAACTATCTATAAAAAGTAAGCGTCAATATTAAAACATAATTTTGCTAAAAGATCTAAGAGCAATATTTAATATTTAAGATAAAAATTGATTACAATAATAAATAAGTCTTATTTAAGCAAAAACACATAACAATGTTTATAAATACGTTCAAGAATAGTTTTATAACTTGTATAAAATAAAACGTTAAAATTAAAATAATTGTATTTGCAAATGCTATATACGCGTTTATTATATATATTGTGTTAATAATTGTTTACGTTTTGTCAATATTTATTAATCAAAAAGTATTAGAAATTGCGAGATTGCTCTATTATAAAGTGTTACAAGTTACGAGATTACTTTATTGTAGAATGTTTAAATGCGAGTTAAAATTGCGCAAGTGCAACTTTAACTCTAAAAACAACTTTAAGAAAAGCAATAATTTTGCTTGATTTATCGACAAGCTTTTTTTCTAGTATTTGATTCTTTAAGAAATTGCAATATACGTGCGTTATTTAATTAATTTTAACGTAAAGAAATTGTAAGTAAAAGTTAAATTAAAATGCTTAACAATTAATCTTCTTTATTTAGCGATTGTTTAACATAAAAAATTGTTAAATAATAAATAATTAAAGATTACAACGTTTTAGCTTGTTAAGTCAAGAATAACAATAAAGATTATAACAGAACTTTATTGTTAATGCGATTCTAAAATGTTATCTTAAGATTTCGAACTTAATTATACATTTTTTTTTCGACACATTATTTCATTTTATAAGTATTAATGTTAATAGTTAATTATTAACATATCGACAATAAACACAAATTAAAATAATCTATTTAATGTAATTCTTTATAACATTGTTAGTTTACGTTATGTTTAACAAATTATCTTAAACTAAATAAAAGAAAGTAACAAAAAAAAGAATTAATAAAGAAAGATTTTAGCAATTCTAAGCAAAGCGAAAGACAAAATCGAAATTGTTAACATTATTGTTAGCAAAGTTCTTGACATTATTTAACAAGACAAGTTATAACAAGTAAAATCGAAGTAAATATACAAAAAAGATGCAATAAAAGTAATTCAAACAAAAAACATAAAATTATTAAGATTAATTACGCAAAGCTTCGTAATAGAAAGACGAAAAAAATTAATAAAATTCACGTTAATTAAAGAATAGATTTCGATTATCTTTTATTAAACGACAACTTCGAACATTAAGTTAAATAAATAATGTTAATAATAACGCAATTTTCTTTTATCGAAGTTAATTTGCTTTTTGCTTAAAACGTTATAACTTATTTGCAAAAAAAAAAGAAAACAAGATTTTACACAAGATATTTTATTGTTTAATTAACAATTTGTTGCATAATTTATATTATTAAAACAAAAAATTAAACTTCGCAACGCTTCAATATCTTTCGTAAATAAACTAAGAATATTCGAGATAATTTAAGAAAATTTAGTAATCAACGATTCTTCGAAGACGTTAATGATTCTAGAAAAGAGAATAAGATATAAATTATTAAGATTATTAAAAGTAACAACTATAATAACAATAAATAGCGACAAAAAGACAAGTAACAATATTGCATTTAATAAGATGCTTGTTAAGTTATTTACTTTATTAAATGTTCAAGAACAAAAGAAATTGGAAAAATAAAAGATTGCAAATGTCATTTTATAAATATTAATCTTCTAAAACAAATTAGTCGCAAGTTAAGAAATAAGATCGAAATACGTATTAAAAGTAAATGTCTTTTTACAATTTATCTAATTATAAAATTAATATTAGCGAAGAATTTCTTAAATCTATATTATATTTATATTTGCAAAATTGTTAAATATATTAAGTTAAAGTTCAACAATATTAAATACAAGATTATTTCGAAGATATTAAAGATCTACTAATTTAAACAATTAATTTTTTAAGATTTGAAAATTAGCAATAAAATCTCTTTCTAATAATAAAAACAAAATTAATTGCTTATTTTAGAAGATTAACTCGAAGTCTTTATATATGCGTACGTCAAATATTTTCTTTTCGAACAATCGATTATTGACGCGTGTCAAATTGTAATTGACAAGATTTATAACAATAAAATCTAATTAAAATAATTAATAAAAAACAATATTATTGTAGAAAATATATTCGATTAACTTTAGAATAAAATATGCTTTAAGAGACAAATCAAACCGAGAATTAATAAACTTATAATCGAGAAATTTGCAATATATTAACATTATTAGCGAGAATAAAACAATAAGCTTAACTATAAATAATCGCAAACCATGTTTTACTTTTTAAGTTAACAAGTTATTTACATAAATCTAAAATATTAAATATTATACGTTTGTCTTTAACTTAATTGCAATTCTTGTTTAATATTGTATTCTTATTATGTTAAGTTCGTTATTAAGAAAGATAATACGAGCTTTTATTATATTAATATATGTATATCTAGATACTTAAAAATTAAATACGAGAATATAATTATTTAAGACTCGATTTTTTTTAAACAACAAGAGTAAACAAATTTGCACAAAAATAATATTAAATTTTTATCAAATAATTAAGAAGTAATAAAAGAATATTGTTGCATATAAAAACAAGTTTAAGAATATAAATATTTAGACTAATCGTTGGGTTAGAAATTGGTATCAACTTTCTAATCTAACCCAAATACTTGGTATTAACATCGTGACTCGACCCAAATTCTCGATATCAACATCGTGATTCGATTCGATATCAACTTAATTCCTAACTTGATTCAAGTCATCAATTCGAATCGTCAAACAATCGAAAATGTTGTCATAATGTTAAGAATTTCTATTTTTGAATCTATTACGTCACGACTTTTGAGAGATTTATGCGTCAAAAACGAAACAATTTTCTTCTTTATTATTTTCTCGTTATTTGCATTATTTTATTGCATTATTTTATTGCATTACTTTATTGCATTACTAGTGTTTATCTTTAAGTAATTTATTGTTGCTATCAAGATTGTTGTTCTTTGCAAAATATATTGCAAAATGTTTAATTCTAACGATGTATACAATTTATCAATATCTTCAATTAAGAAAGAGTTTAATTTCTCGATGTTGCACAACTTAATCTTAAGTAATCTTTATTTTAATTAATTCGCAAGTCAAGACTTATAAAGTATTAATTATTTTTTTTTTTTTAAAAAAAAGCTTTTCAAGAAACGATTGATAAAATTTGTCAAAATAGTTTTTTTTTAAAATTAAGAAAAAACAACGAATACATTAAGTAAAATCTTAATATTAATGCTCAATTTTAACAATAATAATTACAAACATCTATTAACAAAAGTGTTACAAACAAGATTTAAAAAAGGATTATTATTTACTTTAAACTAAGAAGATTGAAGCAAGTAAACAATTCAATGTTTAAAACATATTTGTTCAAATAATCTTAACACTAGAAAAATATTCTAAGATAGCATGCAAGAATTGTCTTAAAATTCTAGATTATTCTATAACTATAAATGACTTTAGTACAATTAATATGCTTAAACATCGCAAAATAATTGCTTGCAAAAAACGAAAACGATCTAATTCTCTTCCATAGTTCGAGTTAACTTTTGATCGTATAAATTTAGTTTAATAATGCAAATAAATAATGCAAAGTATAATAAAATTAATAGAAAAAAAATCATATTAACTTAGCGTTTTAATTTAACTAACAAAATTAAGAACAAATATTGTGCAAAATTTTTATTGTCTTAAATCTATCTTTTCGAATCATTAAAAATAAGCATTTTTGACAATTATTACAAATGCTTCGTTTAAATTTTACTCTTATGCATCGCACTAAATTGTCATTTATAATTTTCTTAAAATACGATGACATTCGTATTAAGATAAAGCAAGATTTAAAAAAGTTACAACATGTATTTATTGCATTAGACGCATAATCTAGTTTTCAAAAAATTGTCTATCTAAAAGTATTAATATATTAAATAAATACTGCATTTTAATATCGTAAATATCTTATTAAATTTACGTCTCTTTAATAGATTAATCGTTGGATCGAATTATAATATTATCTCTCTAGTTCGATCTGGCGCCAAGATCGAGTCGCGACGATTTTTTGAAATTGAATCGCTCAAAGTAGTTTAGCGCGCTTCGCGCTAAACTACTTATAGTAATCGACTAAACTACTTTGAGCGATTCGATTCTTCGAATTTTTTTTGACTTGAGTCTTGGCATTTGCACGTGACATTTCCGGGTCAACGCGACTAGTTTACTCTTTAAGTTAAATATATTAATTGTTATTTAATGCAAAAGCTTCTTAAAATCTTGAACACATATAATATTAAAAACAAGCTTTTTAATATTGTTACAAACAATGCAAGCAACAATAACACTTTAAAAGAAAAGTTAAAAAAGACGTTTAATTGACGCGACACTTCATAAGATAAAACACAAAATTCGATTTTTTGTATAACTTATATTATTAATTTTGTGACTTAAGAGTTTATCAAAGTCATTAAATCAAAAACTTTAAATAACAACATTATATTATTATTAAAAGACGATCAAATTAAGAATGTAATTATAAGCAATAATTTGTGCACTATTGTTAAAAAGATATTTTAAGTAAGTAATGCAAAAAGATAATGCATTTGCTAATAAATAAATTAGATTCGCGCTTTTATAGTTGTTATTAATAGTTCTTTTTAACGAAAGCTTCGCTTTTAAAAGTTTTAAATTAAAGCTAAAACAAAGTCTTAAACATTAATACAAAACATTCGCATTCGCTAAAATTCTATGTATTTAATGCTTCGATATACATATTAATTGCGCAACATAATTAATATATAAGTTAACAAAATTTTAAAAGATTTAAAGATTCAAGCTATTTAATTAGAAAATAACGAATAATTACTAGTATTGTTTGTTAATAATATGCTATATTCTTTTTATAAATTAATCTTAATTGTGTCTAGAACAATTAATGTTAACATGCATTTAAACTTTCGATTGTTTAATGCTTTTTTCAATTATTTTAATGCTATTAAAAGAATTATACGCAATAATGCGTATTTTTCAAAAACACTTGTTATCAAAGTTCGTGAATTAATTTTTACAAAACTTGCGAAATACTATTCTAAAATTAAGAACAAAAACGAATTAATATACAATCTCGCTATAATTTTAAATTTCATTCAAAAGTTAAATTTGTATCAAAATTAAAACACAAAGAATGTTAAAAAGCAAAATTTTAATAAAATTGATCATTCTTATTACGACAAATACAAGAAAGAGTTTAAGAACTATTTTAGTCGTTATTATAAAAAAAAATTACGACTTTAAGAGTAGAAACGCAACGAGCTAACGAAATTGATAAAATAATGCAAATTAATAATGCAATCGTTTATTTGTTAATAATTATATAGTTTGTTGCGATAATTATACGAATTTTTTTTAACGAAGTTAACGTCGATCTTTATCTTTAAGCGAGAACGATTAATATCTTCGCATTGACGTCATTGTTAAAGAGATTTTAACATAAAAGTTTTAAAAAAATAACGTCTTAAATTTTCTAAAATTAACTTAAATAATTAAAGACGTTTTTTCGTGTTTAATATTCTTTATAAGCATCGAAAAAACATTTAGTTTTGCTAAAAGAATTTGTTGATAAAATTGATCACAAATGACTTTAGAATTGATCGAACAAATAATGCTTCTTAAATATTATAATCGTATTATAAACTTGAATTTTAAAAAGACTATTATTAAAGCGTAGAACATTTATGGAAAAAAAAAACAATAATTTAACGATTAAAGAATTTAATGATTTTTTTAGAATAAATTTGTAAAATGTTTTGCGTTTCATTAGTATTTAGAAATTCGATGTCATTATATTTGTTAAAGATTTTGCATTGTTAATATATGTCTTAAGACAATACAATTAGAAAATAATACAATTTAATAATGCAATTTAGTAATGTATTTAAATTATTTATATTGCATTAAATTAATGTATTTAACTTTTTAAAAATTATGTTAAATATTTAGAAATATTAGATTTTTATATATTTTTAAATATAATATTTCCAAATATTACAGTCTTAATACCTTAGTAATAGCGCGTTCAACTTGCAATAACAATGACATATTATTTACGATATAATTTACGAGAGCAGTATTGTGCTATTTAAGATTATATCGTAGATTGTGTGTTATTGTTATCGCGAGTTAAAAAATTAAGAATTTAAATCTTTCTTAAAATACAATGATTTTTTTTTGGCAATCTTTAATAAGATTATATAGAACAAGATTGTCAAACTCTTTAACTAAAAAAATCAAATTAATGATTTAATTTTAATTTTTTAAATAATTTAAATGCATTATTATAATGCATTTTTTAATTAATATATCTAATAAAAAAGTGCATGATATAATTGATATATTTGTTAAAAAAAGTGTATAAATAATGCATCTTTTAATTAATATATTTGATAAAAAAAGTGCATAATGTAATTAACATATTTGTTAAAAAAAATGTATAGATAATGCACTTTTTAATAAACATATTTAATAGAAAAAGTGTATAAACAATGCATGTAATAAAATAATACATGTAATAAAACAATGCGTTTAATAAATAATGTAACAAGATAATGTAATTAATAAAATGCATAATTAAATAACTTAAATTCTTGTTAATTATTCTTAATCTTAAATAGTTTAATTGACTAGTCTAAGATCGTTATAATCTTATGTTTAACTTAATTCTTATTCTTATTATTTTCGTCTTTATACTTCGACGACTCATATTTGTTCTCTATTATTTTTGCATTATTTTCGACTTTTTCGTACTTAATTTTAATCTTATTATTATTCATTTTAATCAAATTCTTTAATTCGTTATCAATCGAATTAAAAGAATTAAATATTTTACGATTTGCGACATTTTTGTCGCTAAAAAATGTGTTTACAAACTTGTTAAATTTATTAATTACGTTTAAGTCTTAAGTTGTTTTTAACTTATTTAGTTCTTCATAATGCAAAATACGTTGCTAAATGATTTGAATAATTAATATTATATATTTCGACATATTAATATTAAATTCGTCGTAATTCGTAATAGTTTAACACGTATATTAGTTTTATTTTTTACATTAAATACAATATATATTTGATCAATAAAAGTAGACTTTGCTACGTTCAAATGTTGACTTTCAAATGCTATCTTCATAGCTATCGCATTAATAATTGCTTGCTTCGTAACATTCTTTTTTTTAATTTTCTTTATCAATTTTGTTTCGAAACATTTAATTATTATATAATTAGCTTTTTGAACATATATGCATTATTTAAATGCATTATTATAAAGACTCTTTTTAACTCGCTCATTAATAATTAAGTTTTAAACATTGATCTTTATATTTATTTGCTTGTCTTTGAACGCTTTTTGATAAACACTCGTAGCTTTAAACTTTGTTAATTGTTTATAAAAAGCTACTTAATCTACGCTTTGTTTAATATATAATAGTTTTTGATTTACATTTTACATTATGACACGATTTCGATTAACAATTAATTAAGAAAGAGTAAAGAGAGTTGATATTCTACGCTTTTAATGAGTCTTTATAATAATGCATACAAGTAATGCAAATTAATATTCTTATTTAACTATATAAGTCTATGCAATAAGTAATTAGAGATTGTGTTAACTAGTGTTTAATTTATAAAAAAGAAGAATGTCGCGATCATAAAGTAAATTTTCGCGTTTAAGATCAAAATTAGAATTAAAAATCTTATCTTTATTTAATATTATCACAATTATCACATTATTGCTTTTAATTAAGTTATTTTTTTTATTTTATATTGCGATATAATTAAGCACTTATTTTAATTATTTAATCACATTATTGTTTGTCAACTTAATTATCTTTAAGTCGATACAATTCTTTCAAATAATTAACGTAAACAACTTCTTATTTACGATCTTATAATGACGCATATTAAATAAATAAATAATACATTCGAGTAATGCATTCTTTGTTGCGAATTGCTAACATGCTTAATGCAAATAAAAAAAAACTAAGAAATCAATTCGTAATAGTATGGCATCACGAGATTGCAACGATGAAGAAATTAACAAAAACAAAAACAAGATTCTATCTAAAAGTATGGCGTCTAAGATTTAGAAAATAATGTTAACAAGTAATGCAACAAGCTATTACTAGCTAAGTTTTTACAATAGAAGAAACGTAAATTTAAGTCTAAAATTGTAGTTTTAAGAGAAATTCGTCAATATTAAAAGTTTGCGAATTTTTTGATTTTTAAGAGATTTTTTGAAAGACTAGTGTTAGAAATCTTTTAAAATGAAGCTTCTAACAATAGATTCAAAAATGAATTAAATAGTAAAAACTATAAAATTTAGACTTCGACATTGAAAATACTTTAGAAAACTATTAAAGCGTTTTTAACTAAATTTTTTTAATAAGTGCATTATTCATTTGCATTATCGTTGATTTTTTACGACATTTACTAATGTTTTGCTTTATGTATGTAGATAGCAATCTATTTGTTATTCACGCAAAGCGTAAAATCATTTAGCAAAAAAATATGCGATTGATGACGCAATTAATAATTAATTTAGAAATTCACTATAGTAATGATAAAAAATAAACATTCGTCGTAATACTTGAAATTCTAAAATCGAAATGTCTTCGTTATATTTAAATGATCAAAATTAAGAATAAATAGCAAGAATACAAGTTATTTAATTATATAGTTTATCAATTATATTATCTTGTTGCATTGTTTACTAAACGTATTGTCTTACTACATATATTAATTATGCACTTTTTCGAACAAATGTGTTAACGAAATTGTTGTTTAATTATACAATTTTTTTAACAAACGTGTCAACTAAATTGTTGTTTAAACATGCACTTTTTTTAATAACAATAATGTTAATCAAGAGATTACAATAATCTTAAATTAATTATTACACAAACATCAAAGAAATTAAATGCATTATTTAATTGCATTACTATGCAACATTTTAAGAAAAAAATTATAAAACTTAACATACAATTCATGTCTACAAATTCTACTATTATATTGCTTCATGTCTTGACGAGTCAAATCAAAAATTCCAATTGATACTTGATATTAACATCGTAATTCGACTCGAATACTTGATATTAACATCGTAACTTAAATTGACTTTTTAATATTAAAATCTTAACTTAACTTAGATCTTGACGAGCTAGAAACTTGACTCGAACTCGATAACTTAACTCGACGCAATTAGTTTATAAATATTGCGTTTATTTATAATTTAGAGAATCTATAAAAGTTAAAAGATACGCAAAAATATAAAAACTTCGTAAAAATGTCTTTGAAGAGAGAAAATATACGCGTTATTAGATTTAAGATTTTGCACAAATTGACGTCAAATAATATTTGCACTTTTTGACAAATTATTCTCTTATAATATATTAATGTGCAAGAAGACGAAAAAACTTTAAACAATATTAAGTTTAATTAATAAAGCAATCTTGTTATTGCATATATAATTTAAATTGCACTTAAATTTACGTTATTAAATTAATTGCATCAATATATTGTTTTATTATAAAAGTTTCTCGCATTAACTTAATTGTATATCGATTTCGTTATAAATTAAATATTTGTTTGTTAAATATTTTAAAATAATTTTATTTTGCAAACGCAAACAACTTAACTCTTAAAAAAGAATCAAATAAAGATAACGCAAATAATAGCGTTGCATCGAATAAAATCTTTGTAAAAGTTCAAGATTATCTTCGAAAAAATAAAAATGCCAAAGTCGTCTACTATAACAACAATAATCATTTCGTAAATTAGAAAAGAAGAATAACAAAGCGCAAAATTGCTTAATAAAAATAAATTAGCAATAATAATAAAGTTTAGCGCGTATAATTAACTAAGCAATAACGAAGCTTTTCAATTCAATAATAATAATTATATATTTATTTCTTTTACTTTAATTACGTAACTTGAACATTTTTAATATGTTCGAAATTGAAATTTAATGCAAGAGTAACGTCAATTTCTACTTAATTTTATAAGAATTGCATAATTATTAATTACATTTTACGTATGTCAAAAGAGAGAAATTTAAGATTTATTACTAGTACTTATTGTTAATAATTGCTTATCTTGATTAAGATAAAAATACAACAAAGTTAATAAAACAAAATCGCACAAACGCGATTTTGTTCGTCTTAACTACTTTTTCTTGCGCTTTAAATTAAATAAATTGTCGTCAAAGTTAATCTTCTTTTAATTATACTTCGCATTCGAGTCGAATTCTTTTTTGTTATTTTTATCAATATTGTCTTTTAATTTAAGTTTCTTCTTATTTAGTTCTTTTTTATTATAATTGTTAATTTCTTTTTTATTTGTTTCGCTCTTAATTAATCGAATAACAATTTTCTTTTACTTCTTCTTTATCTTAATTAAAGCTTCGATCGACTTTAGATTATGTAATTCGCGAATAAAAATATTGCGAAATCGAATCTTAAAAATAAAAAAGAAGTTCTTCTTAACAATATTGATAAAGCAAATAATTTAATTGTTTGTCTTCGACTTTCCTTCTTTAAATTTGAAGATAATAAGTAAGTTTTTTTGTTCGAATATATTTTTGTTTAATTTCGTAATTTCTTTCGTAAAATCGCGAAAATAATTAATCAATATTTAAACGAAAATTTTGATCGATTTTCTTTAAAGTAACTTGTTGTTATTTCTTATCTAATTTTTATACAAGAAACAAACAAAATATAGATTTTTGTTATACTTTTTTTTTTATTAGATAATAAATATCTTTAATTCAATTGTAATAATATTTTGCTTAACTCGAATAAGTAATATAATTCTTGCAATTTTTTTTGTTTATGCGATAAAAGTTTTTCGAAATATAATCGAACAAAATGCGCGTTATTTTTGAGAAGTCATTGTTGTTAAAGTTGACAAAATATATACTTTTTCGAATATTGATGCTCAACTATTTAAGCGCAATATTTACAAGATAGTTATTAAGACAAATTTTAATCTAAGATATATTAATTGTTTTTTAATTTTCGAGAGTATTAATTTTTAATTTTATAATAAGTTGATAGTTTTTAAATATTTTAAACTTGCGTTTTAATATTTTTTTTAACTTTTTGTACAAGTTTTGCTTTTTAACATTAAATATACAATAAATTTCGCTATATTATTTCTTCTCTAATTTAGAAAATTTACGATTATTGCTAATAATAATGTCGCGTTTGTTTTTTTTAATCTTTTTCGAAAAAATGCTTGATTTCTTATTGATCTTAATGCGTTTTTTTTACGCTATTTAATTCTTTCGACAATTAATTTTGCGCAATTATTTCTTTTTTTTGCAATAAATTAGAGCATAAGCTTGTATTTTCTCGACTTAATTTATACAAGTCTTATCTTTATATTAATATTATTATTTTTTAATAAAACCTTATTATTTACAATCTCTCTTTCTTTATTTATCTTATTATTAACATTTATATGTTTAATTTCTTTCTTAATTATATTGTTCTAATTAATGTGTAAATCTTTGTTTGACAAGTTTATGTTAATAACATTTAATCTCTTAATTAACAATGTTATTAAAAATAATAATATTGTTTGTTATTTTTTAAGATTAAAGAACAGGAATAAAAAGCGAGAGCAAAAGCAAGAGAAGCAATTAAGTAAATAAAGAGAGAAACTATGCTCGATTGTTATTTGTAAAATAAATTAATTTATAATTAAATTTTGCATTTTCAAAAATTGTATCGATAAAATTTAAGTATTACTTTGTTTGTTTAATAAATAAACTAATATTAACGTGTTTATAAATCTCGTTTTATGCTTTTGTTACAACACATAAAAGTAGAAAGATAAACAATTTTATAAATTTAATTGTAATCTAAATAGTGTGATCGTTGGGTCGAGTCGAACACTTTTTTCTCAACCCGACCCACCCTCTTGGGCCCCGTAGGGTTGGGCCAGGGTTAAGGCGCGAACCCGACCCTAGGGTCGGGTTTCGTCGGGCCAATGCCAAGAACCCAAGCTAACTTCGTCGCGTTAGCATTCGCTTATCTTATCTTATCTTATCTTATCTTATCTATACGCTAATTCGATTGAGCTGGCGCAGGATTCAAGCTAGCCCAATTAGGCTAGTGCAGGGTCCACGCTAACCACATATGGTTAGCGCGTCACGTGACGTCACGTGATCGGGTGGGTCGGATTGGACACTCGACGCGCATTCTTCGCTCGTCCCACTCTGTTGAGCTAGGAAATTTGCCTGATCCCAGGGTCAAGGTTGGGCGAGCCAACTCGATCGGGTTGAAACCCGACCCGACAATCACACTAAATCTAAATTTATAGCAAATAAATTATAAAAAAACAATAATTTTAATAAATCGAACTTTATTCAATTCTTTATATCGCGTAAAGTCGAAGAGTTGTCTATAAATATTTAGTCGAATCTAATTTTCTAATAATTTTAATTTAATCTTGAATAATTTTTTTTTGACGTTAAATAAAGATAGCACGTAATATGTTAAAATATTCGAGTTTGTCTTTTTTCTTAATTGTGCGAAAATAACATTTATTTATTTAGTCTTGTATGCTATAATTTATTATTATATAAGTGCGCTAAGTTACAATACAATTAGACTTGATATATTATATAATTGCTTTCTTGTTGCGCATTATTAAGCATCAAAAGAAAGAAAGAAGTTTCTTAGATTAATTGTTCTAATAATTGTTAGCAATAATATTACAATTGAATTTAATACGTTTGACAAAACTATCTTTAAGTAATTTGTCGTCGTAAATTAATTATCTTTTCTTAAGAGCAACTTTTGCAAATTAATTTTATTTCTTTTTCGTAACGCTTTTCGATTATTTTAATTGATTTTACGTTATATTAAAAGCAAATTAAACAAGTCGCAATTTATATAAATTATCTTAACTTTAGTCTTTAATTAATTTTATTAAGATTAACAATACAATTAGTAATCTAGTAAGCGTTTAAATTCTATGCAATTTAACTTTATTACTAATATAAGTTTTTAAAATCAATAAGATGCATATACTTTTAGCGCGTTAATTTTACAATATAATCGAATTCTCGCAAAGATAATTTCGCGTTGTACATATTTGCTTATAATACATTTCGATTATTATTATTCTTATGCATATTCTTAATTGCATTAATCTTTGCTTGTCTTATATTTATTAATTGTCTAAACACAAGTTCGAATTGAAATTTTTATTTGCGAAAGTCGAGTTACTATGTTAATTGTTTAAACATAAATTGAAATTGAAATTTCTATATGCGAAAATCGAGTTGCTATATTAATTATCTAAACACAAGTCTAAATTAAGATTTTTATGCGCGAAAGTCGAGTTGCTATATTAATTGTTTAAATACAAGTTTAAATTAAGATTTTTATTTGCGAAAGTTAAGTTACTATGTTAATTGTCTAAATATAAATTAAAATTAAAATTTTTATTTGCGAAAGTTAAGTTACTATGTTAATCGTCTAAATATAAGTAAATTCTAAAACAATTAAAGTCGCAACTTATTCTTATACTTCTTTTATCTATTAACAAAATATGTTTGTTTCTTCTCAATTTGCAAGACATATCAATAACAAACGTCTATAATTAATTTTACTTCGAATATATATATTATAAATGTTCTTATCTTTTCTTTGATGCATTTTTTTCTTGTCTTTTGTAATTTATATATATAATTAAGTTAAAGCGCAAATATGCGCTTTACAAAATAACTTTGTAAGTCTTAAATAAATAAGAAGATCAAACATTTATAAAATGTTTAAATTAAATTTTCAAGATCTTTAATCTAATTTGTTGCGTTCGAATTAAATTTTCAAAATTTCTAATATAATTTATTGCGTTCGAATTGAATCTTTAAGATTTTTAACAAGAAAGACAAAATAAAAGTCGAGAACAATAAGATTTGTCTTGTCTTATTATTTTATTCGATCGAGATAAATTAAGAAAAAAGTGTTGCTTAAGCGAATTTCGAACATTAATTGCAATTAATAATGTCAATAAATTAATAAAGCATCAAATAAAGTTTAAAAAAAAATAGCAAATGCGAAGTTAATAATAAATAATATATTTTTAAATTTGAAAATAATTGATTGCAAACTCTTGAATGCACTTAAGAGATATTAAATAAAGTTAGCATTTGCGTTTTGTTATCAAGATATATTAATAATATCTTATATTAACAATATTGTAATTAAAACTGTGTACAAATTAATTACAAAAGATAATCGAAATGCGTATTGCATAAGTGTTGTCTCTTCGATACAAATCATCTTAATGTTGTTTATTTTAAATTATTAAAAAAATCGCAAAAGTAATAATGCAAGTCGAGATATATTTGTTTATAAATACACTAGCTTGATAATAATCAATTGTAAATATATATTTGCTATCGAAAGAACAAAAAGAATTTGACAAAAAAATGAAATTCTTTATTACAACAAGCAACAAATTATTGTTATTTCTATATTATTAAGAAGAAGAATAAAGAGTAAATAGCAACGCAAAGCAAAAAGAATTGTAAAGATTTTTAAACATTTAACGTAAACTTAAATGTCGTCTTACTTTTTTTTATAAACAATATACAAAATTGCGCTATATTTATTAACGTTAATTCTTGTTTAATTAATATATTAATAATTTATTAATTACGAAGTAAGAAGACAATTCGCGAACAATTTAAAGTAATTTAGCGAAAAAGATTTAACAAAGACTTAAATATAAAAAGTAATATGCAAATATTAAAAATAAACGCGAAACAATTTAATTTTAATCGACTTATTAAGAAGTTTTAATTCAAGAATGTAAATCGTTCGCGATTATTGTTAACAATTCGAAATTATATATAATTGCGTAAGTTTATTTTTTGATACAATGCAATATTATATAAGATTTGCTTTCTTAATTTTTATATTTTTAGTAATTTTATATTTGTTGCTTAAAATAAAAATTCGAAGCTTTAAATATAATTGACTTGAATTAAAAGTTACAAATAATGCAAGAATTAATAATTTAAGTTTAAGAATATATATTATAATATGTAACTTTTGTTTGCGATAAAAAATGTCGATACTTAACAACAATTGTTTAACATAAACGAATTTAAAAGTAAGTAAAAATTTGTTGTATTACAATAAAGATGTAAATTGTGCATCAAGATTTAAAGATTTAATTTTTAAGATAAAAAAATTAAAAGCAAATATCTTTTAAAGATTTGACAATATTTTTATATAATAATGCAATAATTTTTCTAATTACAATGTTATTACGCGATGTTACTCGAATTTTATAAAATATCTTCAAGATACTAAATTAAGCGAATTGTATTTACGATAAATTTTGCATTTAAGAGTAAATTTAACAACTAAAATGCACTAATAGATTTAATTCGTAACTTTATACTTTGCAATTAATATTTGCATCTAGTAGAATTAAATAATATTAACTTGTTACTCTTGATTTTTTATAATTGACAAAGACTTTTGACAATAAATTAATAGTAAAATAACATATCGAAAGTTACAAAATTAAACATAAAGAAGAGCGAAAAGTTAATTCGATCATTTAACTTAATTGTTTGACAAAGAAATTACGTTTAACAAAGAAAAAAGTAAATTTTATAACGATTGTTATGCAACAATCTAGATACAAAATTAAAAATATTAAAGTTTAATCTAATTTGTTGCATCAATAACGTTATAAATATTAATATAAATATTCGTTCGTAATTGAATAAACAAAACAACGTTATACAAAATTGATTTAACTTATTCTCTTTTCTTATTATCTTGTTAATTTAGAAATAAACACAATTTTTATTTAATATATTCGAGAATATATAGACTCGAAGTATTTTTCGTTATATTAAAATTCTCGCATTATAATTTTTCTTTTTATTAAGTCTTTATCGATTATTAAGAAGTTGATATCAAGTCTTGTTTTATTATTTTTCTTGCAAAATTTTAACAATCAAGATTATTTCTCTAACAATATTTATTTCGCTTCTTTATTATTTTTAAATATTTTAGTTTCTCTCGCCAACGTTTGTCGATCTCGCAAAATTAAATTTAAAAAAATAAAAAATATTACGAATTTAATATCAAGTTATAAATTAACACTTGTCAAGTATTTAACTTTGTTAAGATAGTATCGCAATAAATTTGCAAAACAATATAGCAAATTTCTTGATTACGTTTATAAGAATCTAATTAAGAAAAAAGAATTCTTTTTTTTAATAAATTTACGAAAATTTATTATTGCATTTTATTGCAATTAATTTTAAGCAATAAATAAATTGCGATTCGAACTAAATGTCTTAATAAAGAATAAAGTCTTCAAAAAATATTAGAAATTCTTAAAGATTATAAATTAAAAAACTTTAATTAACTTTAAAAAAGTTAAGAAGACAATAATTAAACATATTTCTTGTTAATTGAAATTTATTTTTAACGTTAATCGCTTAAAACGTTAAAATAATCGCGACAAAAATATATTTAAAGCTCAAATTTTAACAATGTTAAAGTTATGTTATCTATTTTATTTTAATAAATTGAATAATTTTTAATCGATTTTTGTTCTCTATCTTTACAATAATAACGTTTGTTAAAGAATTATTAATTTACTATGCTTCGTTAATCTAATTATGTCTTATCGCACAATTTAACATTATATAAAAAAGTTAACAAATAAAATCAAAAGACAATTTAGATTAATAAAAAAACTTTCAATTACAATCTTAATATATAATCATTTTAATTATGCAAAAGATAGAAAAAGTAAAAGAATTAATAAAATAAGATAATTTAAGTTTATTACGATAATTCTTATATTTAAATCTTACAAATCTAGCTTGATTTTGCTAAGAAAAAAGATATAAAACTCTCGATTTTACTTGCTTTTAATTCGACAACTTGTAATAAAAATCGAGAACGTCAAACTTAACATAAATATAAATAATAATCAAATTAATTAGCATTGTTCGACTAACAAAGCAAATTTAATTGCGATATATTAAGATTGTTATACAAGATCTCTTTATAAACTCAAAATACAAAAAGATAAAAAATAGATTTTCTTAATCGACGTTTATGTTATTTATTTAATTGCTAAAATTTTATCGAATTAAATATTATTTTATAAAGTCAATTTTTAAAAATAAAAGCACAATAATTAATATTATTAATATTATTAACAATTTTTATTTTACGCAAATTGAGTTTGAAAGCGACAACTTATAATTCAACAATAATATGCAAATTTGCGCGAGTAATCTAAAGACTTATAAGAGAATAAACTTGACAATAATTTTGCAAAAATATATATTCGAATTCTTCTTCGATAACTTTGATTAACTAATGTTAATAATCAAGTTATAATATCTTAACTTTAATATAATGCAATTAATTTATTATATTTACTTCGATAACGCGCATTTTAAGAATAAATCAAGTCTTTAATATGCAATTGATAGATAATAACGCAAACACGTTGTTCAATTTAATAACTTTTCGAATGTCGAAAAAAGTTATAAATTCTGCGCAATCGACATTATAATACGTTTAATTTGTTAAGAAAAGTATAATTTCAAAATTATTAATAATATTCTAGCGTAATTTAAATTTTATATTAAGAAATTTATCGAATTTTGAATAAAATTACTTCGACGTATAAAAAATTAATTTTACGAATTATTATTTGCGCAATTAATTATCGCGATTTTATTAATTCTCGATTAAGAATTTCGAAATTATTAAAAATTTTGCAATTATGTAATGCTATATATAATATGTTGATATATTATTAAATATGCGAATATCGAATTTTTAAAACACGTTTTTTGAAAAATTGCAATTGTTTTTTAAACGAAAACGACAAATATATCAAACTATACTCAAGCATTATTGCGTATACTTTATATAATTGATATATTAACAACGTCGAAAAAATTGCAAGATGCGATATTAATTAACAATTTAATAAATTTTCAAAATTAAAAAGACTTTAATTTCGAAATAAATTAATTACTAAAGTTATTAAACTTAAATTTAAAGATATTTTAAAGAAAACGCTTAATATTTTTTTAAAACAACAACGAACTACTTAAAAATTAAATATTTACAAATTTATATTTGTTAAAACTTAATTTATTTGTGAAAAAAATATTTGAAATCGTCGAATTAAGCAAATATTCGAAAAAAAAAAATCGAAAAATATATAAAGTATAACATTGCATCTAGCAAAAACGTTATTAATTAAGAAATCTATTAATCAATATTTCAAAAATTCCATTGTAAATTTGTATATAACAAGCATTATTAAATTGATCAAGAATAATGTTAAATACAATTGTTAATATCAAACAAAACTCTTTGTTACAATAAAGAATATAAATAATAATAAAATTTTAAAGATTAAATACGCAAATAATAATAACGAATTTAAATTTAAGAAGATTTTAAATTTAAATAAAAGTTCTCGATTCTTTTTAATTTTTAACGTATTGTTGTCGCAAATATCTAACAATAAAGAATATACATTTTAATTTTTTTTAAAATTTTTTAGATTTATATTTGCACGATTTTGCTTATCGCGATTGTTGCACTTATCTCTATTAAGACTTGTCGAATTGTTAAAATTGCGTTGCGTGCGTTTAATAATCGAATTAAGTTTATAATTATTTAAGTAATTCAATCTCTTTTTTCGTCTTTCAATTTCTTGTTCGCTTCTCGACGATAATAAATTTTTATTAATATTTTTTAAAATATTTTTTAGCGATTCTTGTTCTTGAATTTTAAATGTTTTTGAAAGCGTTTTTAAGAAATTTTTATCTCGTTTATCTCTTAATATTTGTTGATCTTTAATTTTTAACACAACATTTTCTTTTATTCTTTAATTGACAAAGTTCGCATTTATCGATTTTGCATTCGTTTCTTGCTTATTTTTCTTCTTTTATCTTCTATTATTCTTTGTTAAAGATTTGTAATTAATCTTAATTAAATAGAAGATTTGTTGTTGTTAAAAGATTACAATAATTTCGTTTATTAATTCTTTGTTTATTTTGTCTTTGTTGCGCAATCTTGTTGCAATTATCTTATTCAATTTAATGTTTAATTGCTAATCTTGTTTTAAGATCTTAAGCATCTTAACGTCGTATTGCGTTGCGTTACTTTACATAATTTCTATAATTTGCTTAAGAGTTGCTTTATTAATTATATGTTTGTTTTAAATTATTAGATTCTTTAATATTTTGTTAGACATAATTAAAGTTAAATAAAATTTAAGATAAAAATTAAAAAATATTATATAAGTTTTTTGCGTTCTTTAGCTTTTTAATTGCTTCTTAAACTAGATTTTCTTTTTTAATATTCGAATATTTTAAATGTTAATTTTGTTATGCAAAACAATAAATATTTGTTTATTCGAATTTCAACTTAAGCAATATAATTTAAATTAAATTTTATCTTACTTTGCAAAACTTATATTATTAATTATTTTGTCGTTAAAGTATAGCAATTTGATTTTTCGATAATAATCGTTTAAAACGTTAATTATCTCTTATATACTTTTTTCGAAATTGCAATAACATGCAATATTTAATTTATTTATTAATTTGATTGCGTTATTTTTATTAAGATTTTGTTCTAATTAAGAAATGTTTTTATTAAGACTTATTATTTAATTATTAACGTTGTTTTCTTCTTTAGATATTTCGTTGTTAGCATTATTTACTTTTTCGATAATTGCGACAAAGTTAATATTGATATTTTTGCAATCGATTAACGTTTTAAGAGCTCAAAATTCTATATATTACTTTAAATATAATATTATAAAATATACTTGTTTCTCGATGCATTAATTTGCGTACTTAAGATATTAATATATTCGATTAATATTTTTGAATACAAGTTATTGAATAACTTGTCTAATATTTAAATTGTTTATTCTTATTTTATAGATCTCGATGCAAATTAGAATTCTAAGAAATAAGTATAAATGCGATCTTTTCTTAATGGTATATTAAATACGTTTTTTGTTATTTTTGATTATTGATGCTATTAAGAGAATTATTTATTAAATAACTTTTTTTAAATATTCGAAATCTCTTATTTATTGTCGAAAGAATTTGCAAACTTGAAACATTAAGTTAATGCTATTTACATATATCATTGTTTTTGATATATCGAATGCGCTTTGCAAGATATTCGATAAAAAAAATTGAAAATCTAACACATTTTTAATTGTCATTTTTATTTCGATAAATTGCAAAAATATTTTAGAACAATTTAATAATGTTTGCAAAATTTTGATTTATTTGTTAAACTTATATTAATTTCGAATTATTTTTTTAATCTTGTTGTTCAAAATAGCAAATACTCTTAATATTGAAATTTCGATTAACAATTATATTCGAAATATATTAAAATTCGTATATTTAATTTTAAACTTTTGTTATTCTTCGATTAAATAAAGTTTATTAATAATTAGCATGCATAGTTTGAAAGAGAAAGACTCGTATTTTAATATCTTGTTGTTAAAGTGTTAATTAATAGCAATTTTTGAATTAATAAATACTAAAACAAGATTAATTTAATTATTTTTTTGTTATTTAAATGTTAATAACATAATCAATTGTATATAAAGATACTTAATTTTATTTTGTCTTGCGTCTTCGAGTTATTATTATTATTGTTCAATATTAACAATTTATATTTTGAAATATTATTTAACTTTTTACATTAATTATTCTTTAAGATTAACAACAACATAATAATTAATATAGTTTTCGAAATATCGTACATAAATAATGCTATTTAAAATAGCAAACTCTTCTTGAAATTAATCTTTGTTATAACAATTAAGTTGTCGATTACTGTTTGCATTAATTTATTGATTTACTTTTATCTTACTTTGAAGTTAAAGCGATTTTGCACAATTATCTTAATGCACTTTTGATTTATTTGCATTCTTTTAATATTTTTGTTATTTCTAAATGCGTTTATTGTTCTTGCGTCAATTTATAAAGTATCTAATATGCAACAACAATAACAATTGAGTAAATTCAAGCACTTATAAGATCTTTAATTAATTAATTACTTAAATAATAGAATTGTAAAAAGCTTTAAATGTAAAGTATAAAATCTAGTCAAGCTTAGAAATTGTGTAATAAATATTAGATTTTTTGATTTTTTCAAGAATTACGACTTGAAAACAATAATAAGAGTGCGTCAAATATAATACGTGTTTAATTTTGATATTATTAGATAGAACATAAACAAGAGTAGCAAATTAAACAACAATAATACTTACAATAATTATAATCGATATTGTATTGCGTAATAAAATTAATTAACAACATTCTTAAATTATAAAAAGACAATTTTGATATATTTATTAATAAGAAAGTCGATTTCTTTTTAAATTAAATTATGTTGCTCTTAGATCTATTGCAAAAAAAACTAAAAATTTGCTATAATATTCTTTATATCGAATTTGAACGTGTTTAGATATACTAAAATTTAGTTCAAGTTATTGCGCATAAGTTATCGTCTAGCTTCAATTCTAGCGTCGTCCTAACTTAAGTAAGTATTTAGAATTGATTTTAGAATTAAAGATTTTTCTGCAGACAAATCTGAGTACTGAGGCAATGTGCTAGCATTAAAGCAAAAAAGTTTTTTTTCATTTTCAAGAATAACAGATTTTCGAGGTTTCGCCCTTAGATTTTATGCGGAAAAAAAGTTCTGCCATCTTATCAAATTCAGCACTTGCACGTGATACATAGTAATGATGCGAAATAATAAGTAAGCATAAGGTCTGAGGTCTGAGGCAACTTAGATCGCGCCTTCACTTTCTCCTTCTGTCACGACACTACTCACGGATGATGTGACTTTGACACGGCTAAGGCGAACCAGCAAGTGAGCTCTCAGTTAATGGATGGACAAAATGTTCGAGCTGTGTTGATAATGAAACCTGAGCCTATGCGATCAAGCATGATCGTGCCCAAGCCCCTGCCTGGGAGCCTCTCGAGAGTACTACCACATTGATCGATATGATTCTGCAGATATCACACTGCCGACGATACTGCATGCAGCAAGCTTGGACTAAGTGGGCTTGTTTGTGCAACCGCACGGGTCACGGGTTCTCTGGACAAACCTCTCCAACAGGACTTCCCACCGTTATGAATGCTTGACCGATTCATCCTCTTCTTTCTCTACCAGAAATTCTACAGACGAGACAGATACTATGTAACACGGAATAGTGTCGTCCCCAAAAGCGTTGAGTTCTGGACGCCATCTCTTACGCTTTTAGCCCTCAACACCTTCTATGAATTGAATTCACGTTACCTCTTCACCTTCAATTCACTTCTCCCCATTCGCCGCGTTCTTGTGGCGAAAGGCTACAATCTCATTCAAAATTTCTGTATTTCCTTCCTCCATTGCTCCACCGTTCGTTTTCAAACTTCGCATCGGCAACCCGCAAACGTAGGCTGGCTCATGCTCATGGCAGTCATGGTACCATCCAGCGAGGACCTTCTAGCAATCGATTCAACAGATGACACTTTCACTTCGGCAGATACAGCTCCAGTAGAAACGTCGGCCACACCTTGGACATCAGATATGATGACAGGCGTAATATCGTCTAGCAATGGCGGCACAAGCGACAACGATTTCCCCAGTAACAATGCATTGGATGTTAGGATGGCAGACCTGGAAGCTGAAGAAGGCCCAATGAACGACGAGAGCGACAATACCGATGAGGATGTCAGCGAACAGCCGAAGGTAACCAAGGTTTCCGAGCGTAGGCGAGAGCAGAACAAGAAATTCTCATCCTGGCTGTCGCAGCGTGCGGAGAAAGTCACGAAAGTCCAAGTCAGACAGGCGGTACTCAGCGCCGATGATGAAGCGCTTTCAATCCGAAATCTAATGTCCAAGCAAGAATCCAACGTCATCATCACCAATCCGCGAGACTATCAAGTCGAGCTCTTCGAGAAAGCAAAGAAGCAGAATATCATAGCAGTGCTAGATACAGGGTCTGGAAAAACCCTGATTGCAGTCCTGCTGCTTCGACACATCCTGGATCAAGAGCTCGAAGACCGAGCTATGGGTATGAAGCCGAGGATCTCCTTCTTCCTTGTCGACTGTGTGACGCTTGTCTTTCAACAATTCGCAGTACTTGAATGCAACCTTGATCAAAAGATAGAGCGATTCTGTGGTGAAATGGGTTGTGACCTCTGGAACAAGGGAATCTGGGAAACCCATTTCAAGGAGAACATGGTCATCGTCTGCACCGCAGAAATCCTATACCAATGTCTCATGCACTCTTTCGTCGCTCTGCATCAAATCAATCTTTTGATCTTTGATGAGGCGCACCACGCAAAGAAGAATCATGCTTATGCGAGGTTGGTAGTAGTGAGTCGTCAATAAGCCGAATACTGACAAAGATACAGGATTATCAAAGACTTCTATGTCACAGAGGCGGACCCACGCAAACGTCCAAAGATCTTCGGCATGACGGCATCGCCGGTTGATGCAAGGGCAGATGTTGTCGAAGCAGCTAAGTGGGTTCTAGACATCAAAACCTTTTCTCGATGACTGACAGTGACCAGGGAGCTTGAAGCAATGCTACATTGCCAGATTGCGACCACTGCAGATCTCTCGCTGCTGCGAATGTCAGTCAGCCGTCCCCGTGAGAACATTGCAGAGTACACACGTCTTCAACATCCATATATTACACCACTTTGTGCGCAATTGAAGAACACTTTTGGAGATCTGGAAGCTGTGAGAAGGGTAGCAGCATTTGCTCATGAGGCTACTTCGCCACTTGGCGAGTGGTGTGCTGACCACGTCTGGGCTCTCGCCCTCGCCGATGACGAAGCACGAAAGATTGAGCGTACAACAGAACGACTATTTCTTGCACAGAAAGATGCGCGCCCTGTTGAACGGCTTGACGCCGACCTAGATCGTGTCCGGCAGGCTCAAGAATTCGTACGCAACTGGAACTTCACTCCACCTTCGGCAATAGGCAATGGAATGAGTCCTAAAGTACTACTGCTCAAGAAATATCTGGACCAGGTCTATGAGAAACCGTGTGATACAAGATGCATTATTTTTGTGAAGAGACGGTACACCGCGAGACTCCTAGGCCAGCTTTTTGCCAAACTAGGTAGTCCCCACCTTCGGCTCGGTATGCTCATCGGCACCCGGTACGGCGATGCAGGAGATGTCAAGATCAGCTTCCGACAGCAGGTCCTTACGCTCATGAGGTTCAGAAAAGGAGAGATCAATTGCTTGTTTGCCACGTCCATTGCCGAAGAGGGACTCGATATCCCTGATTGCAACCTGATTATTCGATTCGACTTGTACGATACCTTGATACAATATATTCAAAGCAGGGGCCGTGCTCGTCATGCTAGTTCTCGGTATATACATATGATCGAAGCAGGCAACAGGCTCCATATCCAGAACATAAGCGATGTCCGCCAGGGAGAAATTGTCATGAGACGATTCTGCGAAGCTTTGCCGGCCGATCGCCTATTACAAGGCAACGACTGCAATCTGGATGCCGCGCTAGCAAAAGAGAAGTTGATGGGAAAGTACACAGATCCGTCCACTGGGGCTACATTGACCTACAACTCCAGTCTAGTTGTTCTTGCCCATTTCGTGGGATGCCTGGTATGCATGTCGTACCCAAAGCAGCGACGAAGCTAACAAGAGTAGCCGCACGTTGATAATATTGCCCTGCAACCCCTTTTCGTCATGACAGTCGAGAACAAACGCTATGTGTGCGAGGTTCTACTCCCAGAAGGATCGCCGATCCGTTCTGCTGTCGGAAAGCCGTCATCCAGGAAAGCTTTAGCGAAGCGTTCGGCGGCCTTTGAAATGTGTCTACTGCTCCGGAGCGGCAATTGGTTGGATAGCAACCTGATGCCGACGATTAAGAAGTATTTACCGGCAATGCGCAATGCCCACCTTGCGCTGAGTATGAACAAGGGAAATACGTACAATATGAAAATGAAGCCTGATCTTTGGGAGCGTACACGTGGCTCGGTCCCAGATAGACTCTTTGTCACTATCCTTCAGCTAGAGAAACCAGAGGAGCTTGGTCGCCCATCTCAACCGCTGGCCTTGCTGACCCGCACAGCAATGCCTGACTTTCCCGCAATAATTCTTTCTCCACAAATGGACAAGACCTCGACTGTCCTTTGCAGGTCGATGACGAATGCGTATCCAGTAACTAGCTTGGCCATGGAAAAGCTACATGATTTCACCTTACGAGTTTACAAGGACGTCTTCAACAAGATCTTCGAAAACGACATGCCGAATATGTCCTATTGGTTCGCTCCAATCCTTGATCGGGTGATCATTGACAAAGACTCCGTATCGCCAGATACACTCATTGATTGGCAGAGCGTAGACTTCGTATACGAGCATGGCGCTGAAGAGGAACACTCTAAGTGGTCACGGGAGACGCCAGATTCGCAGCTCGCCAACCGATTCCTGGTGGATAGATGGACTGGAGAAAGGCGCTTCTTCTCGATTGGCGTGCAAAGAAGTCTAAATATCCATGACCCTGTTCCCGAGGGTGCCCCGAGAGCCAAACTTGGAAAGACCATCATCGACTACACCCTCAAGATGTTTAAGAATTCAAAAGGACGAGCAGAAACGCGGTGGGATCCTGAGCAGCCCGTAGTGCTTGCTGAGGTAATAAAACATCGATCGAATTGGCTTGATAATCGCAGTGAAAAGGACGAAACACCTACACAACGCTGTTACATTTGCCCGGAGCCTCTAATCATCTCAACGGTATGTTTAAGCCTAACAGTATGCATGGCAGCGGCTGATGATCGTAGCTGGCCGTTCCAATAGCTTCAATGGCCTATCTACTACCACCAGCGCTATCTAGGATCGAGTCACATCTGATTACGCTAGAGGCCTGCGAAGCTCTCGGGCTTGAAGTACGACCAGAATTAGCTCTAGAAGCCATGACCAAAGACTCGGACAACACAGAAGAACACCGAAGCGAGCAGATCCATGTTCAGCGCGGCATGGGCAAGAATTACGAGCGGCTAGAATTCATTGGCGACAGCTTTCTCAAGATGGCTACGTCCATATCGCTGTTCTCAAAGTGTCCCAACAACGACGAGTTTGAGTATCACGTGAGGCGGATGGAGATGATCTGCAACAAGAATCTCTTCGGTGTTGCCCTCAATCTCAGGCTTCATGATTACGTTCGTAGTAAAGGTTTCAACAGGTATGTTTCATTGTAAAGTCTCTCGGATCATGATACTTATTTCACATCAGGCGCGCCTGGTATCCTGAAGGTATCAAGTTGATCGAAGGCAAAGGCGCCCAGAGGCCGGAAGCCCCACTGCGTCCGCCCAAGACTTATAACCATATGCTTGGAGACAAGACTATTGCAGATGTCTGCGAGGCTCTCATCGGCGCAGCTCTACTGTCGTATAGCGGCACGAACGACATGGACATGGCGGTGAAAGCTGTATCAGCTCTGGTTTCAAAGGAAGACCATGATGTTTCCTGCTGGGCGGAGTATTATCTACTCTACACCAAGCCAGCTTGGCAGACCGCTCAAGCTACTGCATCACAGCTTGATCTTGCGGCCAAAGCTGTCAAAGAGCATGCGTATGCCTTCCGATGGCCCCGGCTTCTGAGATCAGCCTTCATGCATCCGTCATACCCTTTCATGTACGAAAAGGTACCCTGTTATCAGCGTCTGGAATTCTTGGGAGATGCTTTGCTCGATATGGTGTGCATCAACTTTCTATTCCATCGCCACCCCGATCGAGATCCACAATGGCTTACCGAGCATAAGGCATGTAACCTCCATTCCACGATGTATTTGATGAAGCTAATAATCCAAGATGGCGATGGTCTCGAACAAATTCCTCGCGGCACTCGCTGTGAGACTTGGATTCCATAGACATTTGAGGGTCATGGGCTCGATCGTCGAACTCTCCGTACGCGAATTCGTAGCAGAAGTCAATGAGGCGGAGCGGGAAGCGAAGGGTACTAGGGACTACTGGACCATGACAAAGAATCCGCCAAAGGTAAGTCGGGAAGTTCTTCTACGGCATTGACACTGACGCAGTCAAGTGCCTCTCGGACATTGTCGAGTCCTATATTGGGGCTATCTTCGTGGACTCCGAGTTCAACTTTGCGAAGGTTGAACGCTTCTTCGAGGACCACGTCCGGTGGTTCTTCGAGGACATGGGTATCTATGATACATTTGCCAATAATCATCCCACAGTAAGTCACTTCAGATTCTCTTGGCAGACGGGCTGTTGCGCTTCAACGCCTGTTGCTAATCTCGAATGGGCAGACATACCTCCACAACCTCCTCACCTTGAGGTTCGGTTGTACGAACTATAGGCTAATGGCAAACGAACTACCTTCACTAGATGGGTCACCGCCCCGAAACGTTGCTGTAGTAATGATCCATGACGAAATCATGGCAGATGGCGAAGCGAGCTCAGGTAAGAATGCCAAGGTAAAAGCCAGTCAGGTTGCGCTGGAGCAGCTGAGGGACATTGCACCTTTCGAATTTCGGATGCAGTACCGCTGTAACTGCCATGCGGGTGGAGAGAAGGGCGAAGATACTCCGGGGGAGGCTGTTGGGAGCGCGATCTGATGAGCTCCAGAATTTCGAATCAGACAAGGAATCGAGCTGGAGCAAGCAGCTGCAATATGGTTTCTAATCTCTTTGACGAAAGGGGGCTAGCACGATGATGGTAGGGCACTTTGATGCGTCTCGCGAGTCCAGCCTGCATAAGCCGTATGATACTTTTTTATGTTATCACGATTTGAATCTTCGCTTTTGATTCGTTCGGTTTCTCATGTCTGGTCACATGAAGTATTGTTTAACACAGCAAACGATCCACAGCAAACAGACTTAATTGTCTTTTCCCACTATAAACTGTCTCCCTAATGCTGGCATACCCCCTTGGGCTCACAGAATTGTGAGCGCGTGAGTGGCAGCTTACATGATGATTTTAGATAATAGCGTCTAATTTTCATGGATGATGTCTTTATCAAAGGTATCTCATTCTCCTATTTCAAAGGGTATAAGCCCTAGACAAGCCCTAAGATACGAATCGGAAGCCCCGGTCCGCAAGAGGGTAGCCGCGGCTGCGGCTGCGGCTGTTGAGCGCGAGATTTGGAGATTTTGAATTCGAATCCGTTCACATTATCTCCGACCACTTTTTCATATTTGGTGGCCAATCTGACGATTTTGCGTTTTTAATTGAATCTTGGTGTTGCTTTTTTTTCACCGGTATATATCGTGATGCGGGCCGAAATCATTCACTAATTCAGCACAACTATATTCATGGAGTTTGCTTGATGCTATAAATTTCCTCCTCGCATGAAGTTCCTCTAACGAAGTCGATCCCTCGACGAAGCTCGTTTTGAGAAGTCGGTCTCTTGATATCTTGAAGCAATAACCATAAAAACCAAGGATCCAACAATGCTTCTAGAATTGGAAGATGGCTCATTTCATCAGGGTTACGGATTCGGGGCACCAGCGAAAAGCATATCCGGGGAGCTGGTCTTCCAGACGGGTATGGTGGGCTACCCAGAATCAATTTCCGATCCGTCATATAGGGGACAGATTCTTGTCATCACTTACCCTCTTGTTGGCAATTATGGAGTACCATCAAGGGAAACAAAAGACGATATCGTACCGGACCTTTCAGCGCATTTTGAAGCTATTCAAATACACGTTGCAGGGCTCGTAGTTGCTTCTTATGCTGGTGAAGATTACTCACACCATCTTGCTACTTCCTCGCTGGGAACATGGTTAAAGGAGCAAGGCATACCGGCAATGTACGGTGTCGACACTCGCGCATTAACAAAGAAGATTCGGGACAAAGGTAGCATGCTCGGTAAGTTGATGGCCAGGAGACAGAATGGGGCCAATGGCATCGCCAACGGTATTGCAAATTCGTCCATTGTTAACCAGGCACCGGCGCTTCATGCGCTCCGAGCGAGATACGAGGAAATCGAGTGGATGGATCCGAACACGAAGAATCTTGCCGCTGAAGGTAAGAAGTTACAGCTAAAGAGTAGCTTTCAAATGTCTGATAACGACTTTTAGTCTCGATTCGCATGCCCCTGACGTACCGACCTTCTCCAAGCAATGCACTGCATCATCCTTCTTCAGTCCGGCGGCTTCGCGTCATCTGCGTGGATGTGGGCCTCAAGTACAACCAGCTTCGATGCTTGGTTTCGCGGGGCGTTGAAGTAATGGTTGTACCCTGGGACTACGACTTTCCACGTCTGGCAGGCAAAGAATATGATGGCCTGTTCATATCCAACGGTCCCGGAGATCCTGCTATGCTCTCCAAGACGGTTAGGAACATCTCTGTCGCTATGGAAGAAGGTCGCGTTCCCATTTTCGCCATCTGCTTGGGTCACCAACTCCTAGCTCAAGCTGCTGGAGCCAAAACCATGAAGATGAAGTTTGGTAACCGCGGACAAAACATCCCGTGCACTCATACCGCGTCTGGAAAATGCTACATCACCTCGCAAAACCACGGGTTTGCCGTCGATGCAATGAGTCTTCCTAATGAGTGGGAGGAATTATTCGTCAATGCGAACGACGATAGCAACGAAGGGATAAGGCATAAGCATCGGCCTTACTTCAGCGTACAGTTTCATCCGGAAAGTACTCCTGGTCCTCGCGATACCGAATTTCTTTTCGACATTTTCATCAAGGCCATCATTGATTGCGCTCTATCGCCCAAAATGCTATCTTTTCCTATCGAGCTCCCTGGAGGGACGGCAGATGAAAATGAGAGGCTTCATCCTCGCATCAGTGTCAGGAAAGTCTTGATACTTGGGAGTGGCGGTCTGAGTATAGGTCAAGCCGGAGAATTTGACTACTCCGGCAGCCAAGCAATCAAGGCGCTGAAGCAAGAAGGTATCTACACGATCTTGATCAATCCCAATATTGCTACAATCCAGACTTCCAAAGGTCTTGCCGACAAAGTTTACTTTCTTCCCGTAACGGCCGACTCTGTCCGGAAGGTAATCAAGTACGAAAGACCTGATGCTATATATGTTACGTTTGGTGGCCAGACGGCATTGCAAGTTGGTATTCAGTTGAAGGATGACTTCCAAGCCCTAGGCGTCCGGGTATTGGGCACTCAAATCGATACCATCATCACGACCGAGGATCGCGAGCTTTTCGCAAGGCGCATGGAATCTATTGGTGAGAAATGTGCCAAATCTGCGTCTGCCAGCTCAACCACAGAGGCCAAGCAGGTGATCAAAGCTATCGGGTTTCCGGTCATCGTACGTGCTGCTTATGCACTTGGAGGCCTAGGTAGTGGTTTCGCAGAGAACGAACAACAGCTTGTTGAGTTATGCGACAAAGCTTTTGCCGCAAGTCCTCAGGTTCTGATCGAAAGGAGTATGAAGGGATGGAAGGAAATTGAATATGAGGTTGTCCGAGATGCAAGAGACAATTGCGTCACTGTTTGCAACATGGAGAATTTCGACCCGCTAGGTATCCACACAGGCGACTCGATAGTGGTTGCGCCTTCACAGACCTTGTCCGACAAAGACTACAACATGCTGCGGACTACCGCCGTTAATGTAATCCGTGAGCTTGGTGTGGTCGGTGAATGCAATATTCAGTACGCACTCAATCCGGATTCCCGAGAGTATTGCATTATCGAGGTCAATGCACGTTTGTCGAGGTCATCTGCTCTTGCCTCTAAAGCTACTGGGTATCCTCTGGCTTTTGTAGCCGCTAAACTTGGCCTTGGTATACCACTAAACGAGATCTCCAACTCTGTGACCAAAGTTACCTGTGCGTGTTTTGAACCTTCTCTGGATTACGTGGTCGTTAAAATTCCTAGATGGGATCTTAAGAAGTTCACGAGAGTCAAAACAGAGCTCAACTCGTCGATGAAGAGTGTTGGGGAGGTCATGAGTATCGGACGGACCTTCGAAGAAGCAATACAGAAAGCCATCCGATCCATTGATTTTCAGAATCTTGGATTCAACGCTACCGAGGCCTTGATGTCCATTGACCACGAGTTGCAGACGCCCTCCGACCAGCGTCTGTTCGCCATAGCGAATGCAATGCATTCGGGTTACACCGTTGATAAAATTTGGGAGATGACCAAAATTGACAAGTGGTTCCTGAGAAAATTACAAGGCCTAAGCGACTTTGCAAAACTTTTAGGCACCTATAACACGACCAATGTTCCACCAAGCTTAATGCTGGACGCAAAGAAGATGGGATTCGCAGACCGACAACTGGCCAGGTTTTGGAGCTCCAACGAACTCGCAGTCCGGCGCATGCGCACCGAAAATGGGATTACCCCTTTCGTGAAACAGATCGACACCGTTGCCGCAGAATTCCCAGCTCACACCAACTATCTGTACCTGACGTATAACGGCGATGAGCACGACGTAACATTCGAAGATCACGGCGTTATGGTCCTTGGCTCCGGCGTGTATCGTATCGGATCGTCAGTCGAATTTGACTGGTGCTCAGTGCGTGCCATTCGCACATTGAGAGAGCAAGGCTATAAGACTGTAATGGTGAATTACAATCCAGAAACTGTCAGCACTGATTATGATGAAGCCGACAAGCTCTACTTTGAGACTATAAACCTCGAAACGGTATTGGATATATACCATGTGGAAGGCTCAAATGGCGTCGTTCTTTCAATGGGAGGACAGACGCCGAACAATATAGCCTTGCCACTTCACCGTCTTAATGTTAGGGTCCTTGGAACTTCACCGGAAATGATCGATACAGCAGAAGATCGCTACAAATTTTCCCGTATGCTTGACGGCATTGGAGTCGATCAACCAGCATGGAAAGAGTTGACAAGCCTGGAAGAAGCCACATCCTTCTGTAACAAAGTTATCTACCCTGTTCTTGTTCGGCCGTCATATGTCCTATCTGGCGCAGCGATGAATACAGTGTACTCCGAGAACGATCTCGCCAATTATTTGAAGCAGGCAGCAGACGTGTCCCGGGATCACCCAGTGGTAATAACCAAATACATCGAGAACGCCAAGGAGATAGAGATGGATGCCGTTGCACTCAATGGGACCATGATCGGTCACTTCGTGTCCGAACATGTCGAGAATGCAGGCGTGCACTCTGGCGATGCCACTCTTGTTCTCCCACCCCAAGATCTAGATCCTGAAACAGTGAGGAGGATTGAGGAAGCTACCAGCAAGATTGGCGAGGAGCTGAAAGTCACGGGACCGTTCAACATCCAATTCATCGCGAAAGACAATGAAATCAAAGTCATCGAATGCAATGTTCGAGCCTCGAGATCATTCCCTTTCGTATCCAAGGTTATGGGTGTCGACCTTATCGAGATGGCAACGAAGGCTATCATGGGTGTTGCGGTGAATCCATATCCGCCAGTAAACATTCCAAAAGAGTACGTCGGCGTCAAAGTTCCCCAATTCTCGTTCTCTCGGCTTTCTGGCGCAGACCCAGTCTTAGGAGTAGAAATGGCCTCCACTGGGGAGGTCGCTTGCTTTGGTCGTGACAGGTATGAGGCCTATCTTAAAGCCCTGATATCTACGGGCTTCCGGCTACCGAAGAAAAACATCTTGCTTTCCATCGGGTCCTTCAAGGAGAAAATGGAAATGCTACCATCTATTCAAAAGCTGCATCAGCTTGGATACTGCATTTTCGCCACTGCTGGCACAGCGGACTACATCCAGGAGCACAAGATACCCGTCAAATACCTCGAGAGTCTCGATAGCGAGCAACAAAACCAGAAGTCTGAGTACTCATTAACACAGCATCTAGCGAACAACCTGATCGACCTGTACATAAATCTTCCGTCAAGTAATCAATACCGGCGACCAGCCAACTACGTCAGTCAAGGCTACCGTACTCGGAGGATGGCAGTCGACTATCAGACGCCGCTGGTGACAAACGTAAAGAACGCCAAGCTACTGATCGAGGCACTTGCCAGACGCTATGACAATGATATTCATAGCATCGACTACCAGACCAGCCACCGCACCATCAATCTTCCGGGCCTCATCAATGTCGCAGCCTTTGTCCCGGGCCTAGCAGTAAAAGGTAACCACGATTTCCAAAAGGTCACCGAGGCATCCCTTGCTGCCGGAATCACCATGGTCCGGATCCTGCCAATGGGGCTGAAGTCATCGTTGGCTGATTTGACATCACTTGAAACAGCCAAGCAGAGTTTCCGAGGGGCTTCTTGTGACTTCAACTTCTCCATCGCGGCCAACGCTAATAATGTTGATGTCATCGGCAAAGTCGCTACTGAGGTCGGCTCCTTGTTCATTCCATTCAACCACTTATGCGGAAACATCAGTAAAGTCGCCACAATAACTTCTCATTTCGCAGCATGGCCTACTAGTAGAGCAATCGTCACAGACGCAAAGACTACTGATCTAGCTTCTGTTCTGCTGCTCGCAAGTCTTCACAGCCGCAAATTGCACGTCACTAGTCTGAGCACCAAGGAAGACGTTGAGCTCATTGCTCTAAGCAAATCAAAGGGATTGAAGGTCACGTGTGATGTTTGTGTCTACTCGCTTTTCCTGACTCAGGACGAGTATCCAACCTGCAAGGCCTTGCCAACTGCGGAGGGCCAGAAGGCGCTCTGGGAGCATTTGGACACGATTGATTGCTTCTCCATCGGGAGCATACCAATATCTATCGCTGTTGACGCACAGCAGATTTTCGATCCTACAATTGGTATCAGGGATACTTTGCCGCTTTTGCTCACTGCGGTCTCACAAGGACGACTTACAGTTGACGGTATCGTAGAGCGAATGCATCATAAGCCCAAGGAGATCTTTGAACTCCATGAGCAGGTAGAGACCTCATTGGAGGTTGAAGTTGACAGACCGTACATCCTGCAGGCCTCTTCCGCTTGGTCGCCATTTGTTGGTAAGACAGTGTGTGGGTCTGTACAACGAATCAGTATCCAAGGGAAGACAGTCTGTCTAGATGGGAGAATGCTACCGAATGCGCCTTGTGGGACAGACATGTCGAGTCATTCAATCCATGCATTGTCGTCACCCCAAGTCAAAGGCACCTCGTCGCCACATGCATACCCACATTCGGACTTTGCGCAAGGTCGGCGCCAGTCGATATTATCATCGCGCCCAATCAGTAGACTGCGCCAACCCGATACACAAGGCATTCAATCTCCCACATCGATGGGACCAGCGGCCCTAATGGAGCTTGGGCCTCCGCTGTTACCTCAGCTTCCATCGATATCGCATACCCTTCTAGACCTACTAGCTCGCTCTCCGTTCAAAGACAGACACATCCTATCCGTAACAGAGCTTTCTCGGAATGATCTTCATCACCTCTTCTCGGTAGCGCATCAAATGCGCCTAGGCCTTCAAAGCCAGACAATTTCCGATCTGCTCAAGGGTCGCATCCTTACAACAATGTTCTACGAAGCCTCGACAAGAACATCGGCTTCTTTCGATGCAGCTATGCAGTTATTGGGCGGGCGGACTATACCAGTCACTCAGACTCATTCGAGCACGCAGAAAGGCGAGTCCCTCCCGGACACCATCCGAACACTTGGCTGTTATAGTGACGCTATTGTGCTACGCCACCCTGAAGCTTCAAGCGCTGCTACAGCAGCCAAATATTCACGAGTTCCGATCATCAACGGAGGAAACGGTAGCGTCGAACACCCGACCCAGGCTTTCCTCGACCTCTTCACGATCCGGGAAGAGCTGAGCACCGTGAACGGCAAGATCATCACTTTTGTTGGCGATCTACGCTACGGTCGCACAGTCCATTCTCTGATCAAGGTTCTCGACCACTACGATGCGAGCATACAACTGGTCTCGCCCTCGTCGCTTGCTCTTCCGGCCGAAGTCCGCCAGCAGCTAGTACGCTCTGGTAAACTTTTACTCGAATCAGACAAGCTTACTGAGGAGATTATTGGAAGGAGCGATGTGCTCTACTGCACGCGCATGCAAAAGGAAAGGTTCGACCGGGTAGAGGACTACGAGCGTCTCAAGGGCTCTTACCGGATTGATAATGCAGTAATGCAGCATGCGAAGTCGAAAATGATTGTCATGCATCCTCTGCCAAGGAACGAGGAGTTGGCAGAGGAAGTGGACGACGACCCGAGAGCTGCATACTTTCGACAGATGCGATATGGGCTCTTTTGCAGGATGGCGTTGCTGGCATCGGTCATGGCGCCATAGACGGGAAAAGAAATCGTAGATACGGCCTTGGGTACGTGATGTAATTACGGACGAATCTGGGCGCGCGGCGAGGCCTACCAAAAGTTGAGTTTCTTAATCTACGCGGCTCAATATTTGCTTTATACCTTCAATAGTCTCTGGTAATGGATCATAGGTACATATAGATAGACGTTTCCTCGAGTCAGGACAAGAATTGACACCAGATCCTAACTAGTTCTCACCTTTTCGCACGCGATATACCTTTATCGTTGCTCTCGAGAGTAATCCAGACAACACAAAACTGATCCTCCATGTCAACAATTCACGGTCAAAGCTCCCTCCCAATGCTAAGAATCGCTAAATGCAAGAGCGCTAGGAATACCCTCCCATCAAACGGCCATGGCACCCTATACCCCATCTACTGCAAAAAACCATGCTAATCAAACTCACCTCCCTACCAGCACCCAAGCATAGAGTAACAATGACCTTGTCTATCCCGAGCAGCGCCTCGCCTATTCCGCTATCTCTACTATTCTCTTTGTTTTGCCGCCGGCATACAATGTCTTTGTTCGTCGAGGTGTCTTTGCATGTCCAGCTATACATTTACTCAGCCGAAGCGAGATCCAAGCTCCATGTCTTTGTATTGTGCTCTGTTCAACATCATCACATCCGTTTCGGGGGGCAACACAATGCCTTTTTCCATCACACCGACCAATGTTCTATCTCCTATCATGGACTATATAACCTCGATTACCTCCTCTTCCACTCGAATACTTGACCCAGACCACTTCATACAGTTCCATCAAACCCAATCCCACAACTTCCATCAAAGCAATTATTAGATATCAAAACCACACCCAGCTTCTCCGCTCTACCACAACCATGTCCACCACCCAACCACCCACCTCCGCCACGCGCTCCACCTTCTTCCCCTCCTACACCAACAACATCCAATCCTTCCTCACAGCCCAACAGCAAGCCGCTGCCGCCAATAACACAACCCCGAGGGTCTACAACGACGATGAGCTCATCCTCGCGCAGGCGCTCATGGATACCCACGATCAAGTCATTAGAGACCATCAGAGAGCAGAGGAAGAAGAAGCACAGCGACAAGTGGCTGCCGCCACGCTGCTGGAGTTCAGTCAATTCCCTGTCAGATTCCCACTCCAGGGTCCTCATCCGCTTACGGCCCAGGAGGAAGATGCGGAGATGACGGATGCTGGGGATAGCGAGTGGGCCACCACGGATGAAAACTCGGATGATGTTGCCTCCGCGGATGGGGCTGACGCCGAGATGTCGGATAGCCAAGCGACGGAAATCCTGGAAGGGGGTTTTAGACGCCGCGAAGATCGGGGTGTTGATGTTTACAATGAGGAAGATAGCGACAGCGACCTCACCGATATCCTAGGCGAGCTGACGCCCCCAACCTCGCCGGCCAACGTAGGTGGCCAATCCGTCATTCCCGCTCCCCGCCGTGCCCAGCAAGGATCCCCCTCTCCCCGTGCAGCGCGGACGAGAGCTCCCTATGATAAACACTGGTATACTAAAGCTAAAGCTCAAGATGCGGCAGAAATGTCCGACGATGACGAACCGCGACAATTGGAGCAAATCGAATGGATGACGCTTATGGCGCTTGGGCCACGGGAGACGCGGGAACGGATGCGACGACAGCTTCGAGGGGAGCAGGTAGACGAAGTTGATGAACAGGAGAGGGTTTATGCTTTGGAAGAGCCGATCGTCATCTCTAGTGATGACGAGGATGAGGACTATGGGGCGAACAGAAAGCGAAAGACGAGAGCTTCGAAGGGGAAGGGCAAGAAGGTCATACCTGATGAGGCATAGCCTGCGAGAGAGGGGATGAGATGAAGATGAAGCTGTTGAGAAGAAGACTTTGTAAATGAAGCTGGGAAGTGTATGCATGCATTCAGTTATCGCCCAAGAGATGGTGACGGGGATGGTGAACCAGACACCCCGCTCGTTGCAATGTGAAGCGGCTGATGCTCAAGTACTTGAGCGTGCCCCCTTTTAATTCCAAAATTCTTCAAGCAACAGTTGTACCTTGTCTACCTTGTGACTACCACCATACGCAATGATGAAGGCAATAACATTCCACGTCCTCTTGGCCATATTCTTTTTGAATTTCCTCTTCTCCTATGTGTTGAGCAACATCTCGAAAATCGAATCCAAAGTCCCTAGATTCTTTGGACGGAATGGCACCCTTACACCTCTCTTGAACCAGGACTGGTCATATTTTGAGCTGCTGAAGCGTGAAGATACCTGGCAGAAGGCGCTAAGGGACGGTCAAGAATTCGTCGACAAGCTGAATGGTGTCCGCGAACAAAGCCCATGGTCGACAGTCGATGAGCTTAAGGTACGTTCAGATCCAACACCCAAGCACCATGGAAACCGCAGTGATCTCTGCGTAAGGACGCAAGTTTGCTGACACAAGTACAATCAGGCAAAGGGTTGGACGATTCCGGATTCAAACCCTGATACAATGACCGACGAGTACAGCGGGCGCCGCGGCCCATACCAAGCCCTGGAAATACAGCAGAGCAATGGTCTCCAGATTGGAATCAAGCAGAACGTGAATTTCGACAACTGCTTTGCCAAGGATGTGGTAAGTGCTTTTATCTCAATCTTCTTCAAACAGGAAAAATACAATCTCAATGCTTATCTCGATTAAAATAATGTTATGAAGTAGCTTTCTTCCTTACCTTCTTCATGACGCAAATGCGTACGCCATAGAAGACTGACTGAGTCCTGATTGCCAGAAAGCGACCGACGGTTCATTTGATCAAGTCTACAACCTTCTAGGCAAGGCCATTATCTCACTCAACACTTTCAGCCCCGTCTATTATGCTGGACGCGATCATCCGGACCTTCCCAGGACGAAATTGGCTCAATTTGTACCCCAGATACACAAATGGTCAGATGTAGTGGCGATTCAATGGGCGAAATTGGCTGAAGAGCAGGGTCGCGCAGCAAGTTCCTTGAAGTACGTGTTCAAGCACAACGTGGTCACAGACTTTACCAAAGAAGTCATGGACCGGGTGGCTCGTGTACCGGTGGGAATCGACGCATTCGAAAAGCCCTGGCCTGGTATCATTCTTGCAAGGGGTTCTGATAGGTTCCGAGCTCTCCTGGGCACTCCACACGGCAAGGGCGTGGTATGGCTCCTCATCAACCATCCGAACCTGTTCCCAAATAAGGACATCGAGAAGATCACGATGTTCACGGATGAGTATGGGAGCTACGAGTTGCTTTTCACCTTGACGGATTGACGGATTGGCCGGTCCAAGCGTTGTGGTGGTCAGTGAAGACGTTGAATTGTCGATTGACCGTGGTTATAGATCTCTGCAAGATCATGCGTGTTTTTTTAGAAAAGCTTTTCTGGCTTCTAAAAACCGAGTTGAACCATCTTCTATTGACTGCTGAATTCTGGATAATTGATCCATGGTATCGCGTGCCCCGTTTGAGGCCTGTCATAATCTGAGGCTGACTCATGTCCTTCCAGAAACGCGTTCAGCGTTCTCGGATTATAAGACTCCTCCACCGAAGAAAAAGCTCCCGTTCCGTTCTGACTTTGCACTTGGCTGGCGGTCTGCACCAGGCTTCGAACAGCCGCGAGTGTCGCTGTGCTCTTGCTAAGGGGCGGAACGCCCGCATTGGTATCTGAGACGTAGGCTGCGCGGAAATTATCGTAATCTTGGATGCTGTCGCGTCGCGCTCATATACTTGAAGGCTGGGAGCGTATGTACACGACTATGCGCAGAAGCTGTTGTGCTTGGGGCCCAAAATTTGAAAGGATGGATTCTGTGATCTCGCAATGATGCCCGGCGAAGATAGCGTGAACCGCAGGGGATGCTGGTAGGAGGTGGTGAAGCGTTCCCAGGTCCTGGAGGTGGTTGAGAATCATGGTAGGTAAGGGTAATGGTAGGGTACTGATTGGGTCTGGCATATTGAGCGGATGTCATGGACTGGACTGGACTTTGAATGGTATGGTAGGATGAATTAGTGCAACATTCATGTCGTGAGGGTACATGTATTATTGCGCATGATAATGGTATGCTTTGTATAGAGACTGCCGATGTTTGTCCGGCTAAGAGTTCCTACTGCGAGAAGGAGAACCCTACCTCCAACCTCATACCTGTCATTACAACCCACCGGTCAATCCACAGCTTGCTTACCACCCCTGAAGCCAAATTCTGGGCTCTTGCTGTTGTATGAACTCTTATCACCAGGTCTCCCAGATAGGCGCTGAACTTTAAGCGAGCGCCTAGATCTCTTTGACTCGAAGTAGACATCTCAACGATCAATGAAGTACTCGAATTGGTGCAGTGCCTTAGATGATCTCGAGCTGGAGCAATTCATTCGAAGCCGGACCGCCCGGTGATATCCAAATGACCAGCCCAAGCGTCGCCTGATGCCATTCGATTTCGTTGGGACACTGTCAGTCTGAGCATCTCCTATGTCTCTATCGATGTCTCCATCATTCCTAGGAGACTTGCCTCCTAGAAATCGTACCAGAGACATCTATCTCGATCTTGTTTTTGATGCTTGCACGTCGCATTCTTCTTTGATCCGAAGTTCATGCCTAAGGGCAACAGCGACTGCGCCACAATAATCCATCCTTCAGATCCTACGATATCATCCGGTCGCCCTAACTATGATTGTGCCGACGTATTGACTGTCTTCTTACCGTCATCTTGGATCAAGATTTTACCGCTCATTCAACACTCTAAGCATGGAAAATCCGGATCTAACCCGCGAAGTCTGTGAGACGGGGACAATCGACCGTCGCGAAAAACATAGACGCTGTCTACTTCGACGAGTCTTGATTGGCATAGGTGTTTTAATACTCTTTGTTATCCTTAGCTTCGTACTCTTTCTCAGTGTTGCTGTCCGACGAAATCCTCCGCCTTCAAAGTATGATCTGACCTATGGCGCCTCGGAAAGCAAGCCAGGCTACGGCTTTGATCTGTCAACCGGGTTTGGAACAGCCGCTGTCCGTCATTCCAACGGGTCCATCACGCATGTCGGAAAAGTATCCGCCTCGCCAGCGTACGTAGAAATGATGAAGAGATTGTCGAAGAAGGGAACCTCGATGACTGGAACAAAAGACTATCCCTGGTAAACACACTCATAATGATTCAGCTATCCGTACACTTGGGCCGCAATCCCAGATTTCGAACGCTGGCCCGTCTTTCGGAGGGAGTTTCGCAAGCTCATCGGCCTGCCAGCAACGACCGATGTAGCCCTCCTAGCTGACCTTCTCAAGTCCCTCCACCAGAAGCAAGCCCAACAGAACCCGGGCTCTACCGCTAAATCTGCGGTCGTCACTTTTCCCAACCATTGGAGTCTTTGCCAAGAGGATATCACCGATGCTCTCGAGTACCTCGGCATCTTCCCGCTTACTGATCGCTAGCTCTACTATCAACCGCATCAAATGTCGGCCACCTACGCTGGCTACGGCATGGGCTTATGTCAGAACACCACACATTTTTCCGTATGCAATGCTGAAGAAAAGAAATGGTCGTCAAATGTGACACTAGCCATCTCGCTCACCAAAGACGCGCTAATGGTCGAAACGTACCCTTTCACAACGGCAATTCAATGGTCCTTCCCTCATTCCTATAAAGAACATCCTGTCGATTATGAACTTGGACTAGACGCGTCATCCAATTTCCCAGACCCCATCTCCTACTGGGCGCGGGTGCATGATACACTTCGTGTACAGGCTTTGCGTGGGTGGCCTCCCAGGAATCATATTGATACCATAATACTCTATGGCGAGGCGGCGTCTTCTACCAAATTTCAGTCAGTGGTGAAGGAGGTCGTGGAAAGCTTGCAATATGATGTACCCATTTTCTCCGCAGAGTCTGAATTTGTGGCTGCAAAGGGCGCGGCAGAGCTGGCGTATCGGGTACAGGTGATGCGTGCTCAACTGTGAAGCTCGAGGAACAATGTGGAAGAAATTCCCTTGAGTGAGGAGTTGTGAAGGTATGTATGACTACGGGAAGCCGCGAATCCGGCCATCACCTTGATGGAGAAAAGATCAAACTCGAAATCGAGTACCATGTGGACTACGTAGGAACATGATATCTGACCTTTCTGTCTCCTGAGGTTGCTGCTATGCTGAAAGGAGCTCCCGATATATGCTCGCGAATCTTGCTCTGGACGATGTGTCAGTCATGGTGCAGCTGCATTCAAGCTCTCCTTCAAGTCTGATCCATGAACCATGCATCATTGATATCGCAGTACGGCATTATAGGACTCATCCCGCCGGTCATGAAGCATGAGGTCGACTCAGTCCAGATAGATGGGAGTCAGATTTTCTGTACTTCGCATTCTAAACCTCTGGGCACTGACTCTATAAATTGTCCGTAGTATTTTCAGATTTTACACCTCGTTCCGTTGCTTCAGCGCCCATCCTCATCGATCACCGCTCGCAAAGCCAAGTATACCCAAGAAAGCCAGCCACAAGCACCTTTCCGAACATGGGCTTCTTCACCAAGAAGAAGGAGAAGGCAGCTTTACCACGGTCTGAGGTCACGAATGGATTCTTAACTCGCTTGACCGATCTCACAGAAGCTTATGCAGATCGCAAGGGCAAGGAACTTGAGCATCAACGTGAACAAGACCTTCTTCATGACAAACGGAAAGCCGAGAGACAAGCTTTGCGACAGCAACGGGAGTGTTACGCTCGAGGGTACGGGCGGGGTTACTACGATGCTGAAAAGCCGAATTATGATCAGGGTTGGCAGGATCGGGGGATGCATGAGCAGCATTATGGGCGGAGACAGCAGGTGTATGGTGGTGATGGGTATGGACAGCAGGGGTATGATGATGATTATGATACGTCTGGATGCTGGGCACTTGTGGAGGTCGTGACAAGCACACATGTCTCTAGCGGTCCAAGATGTAAAATCGTCGGTCATTCATGCAGTCGACAAAAGCCTTATTCAGCCCTAATGTGTACGCTTTGTAGATCAAAGGATTCCTCAACGGCCCATCGGCCCATTCTGTTCGTTTACATCTTGCGACGAGAATGATCTCCCTCCTCTTACTCAATAGGAAGATTCTGCGAGAAAGCGGTGCAGTAGCCGGTCCTCCGGAGTACGAATACGGTCACCTCCACTAACCTCGTATGCTTTCAGGCAGCAGCAGATCAAGCCATCATCAGCATCGCGGAGGTCTACTTCAGGGGCTTATGAGAAGAGCGATAGACTGCGGTCGACTATGAAGGAGAGATTGGTGTCACAAGCTACACTCCAGCTGTCGACGCCTCGATCAAAAGGTACACGAGGCTAAATTGGGTCAACGCCAGGGGCTCCATGCTGTACTTGCGAGCAATTTCCAGAGCGACGTCAACGCAAGAGCCATTGAAATTTCATGGCCGACACGGTTCTCGTGGCTTGGAGCGAGGCTTGATCGTTACCCTAAAATCAGAGGCCAGTTGTAGAAATGCGCCAGGACTGATGCCTTATGTCGCAACCAAACATGCCGACTTAGGCATTGCGAAGAATGCTGGTGAGGCGCAAGATACATGCAAAAATCGAGCCAGAACAGTGAATGGTATAGTATTAAATGATTCCGCCACGAGATACGGGTCAACCTGGTAGCTCCGTCGTGGGCAGATACGCCAATTGTTGCAGGGACATGGTGGGTACCGTCGTTGGAGAAGAATATCAAAAGATAATCACCATTCAGCGGAATAGCGTTACCAGTGTAGGTCGTCGAAGCATTCATCTTTTTCAAAGTCAGGGATCAAGCTATATCAACGGCATCGGCCTGATTATCGATAGTGGTATTCTGACCAAATTAGGTGAGCTTTTTGAAAGGCACGGCTGCCCATGACTGGGGGAGGGTTAGCGCGATCAATTTCGGACTTGATGCGTGAAAGAGACTCCTGGATCCCACAGCGTGGCGATGGCTCGATGGGTAAGTAAATTTCACAGACCAGCGTATACGAAGCTATTTCTTCATCTCGTCTGAGCTGGCAAAGATTTACACGGTTCTCAACGCTTCGTCGTAAGCAAACGTATGATCAAAGTGGCACTGCGAGCTAGTATTGCATCACTTTAGCAAGCCCGATGCGACTGCCTCCAGATCTTCCAACGATTCTGGTTCCATCATGTCAGCAGGTCGACGACGCTGCTTGGTGTCATCCCCAGAGTCGTCCTCGAACCATTTCTTGGGTCTTTTCATTTTGGGTTCAGGTACTTGCCCCATCAAGCCATCCCCACCCTCGTCTTCGCCACCATCATCAGGTTCCGACACGCCTTTGTCTTCCTCTTTATCTTGTGATCTCTCAGCAGCCTCCCTAGCCTTCCTCTTAGCCTTCTTTTCCTTCTTCTTCAGCTTCGCGGCCTGCTTGTCTGTGAGATCGGCATTCTGAAGTCTCTCTTGTTCAGCTTCTAGGAACTCTGCTTTCTGTGAAGCAGCCGGACCACGTTCCTTGAAATGTTCTTCATTTTCCAATTCGTAGATCTGATGTGGTTGACCTTCATCGTCGAACACGACCTTAGTACCCTTCTCCCTCAATTTCAGCATTTTCTTCTTTGACTTGAGAAGCTTCTCCTTCCGCTTTGAGTCAATGACGATGGGTTCCTTGCCAAGACCATTGAAGACTCTCTTATTGCTGGTATCATTCTCATGATTTTTGGATTCATCCGCTGGTTCTGGATCTATGCGACGCTTAACGGTCAAGAAGTCAGCTTCATCAGGTTCGGCTTCCCCATTAAGCCCAGAAGGGTCTTTGTCGTCAATAAGCTTGGTGTAGTGGCCAGAAAGGACATCGTGGTTGGTTCTTTCGAACATCCGGTCGTACTTCGTTCTTACTGTCGGCTTGCGAGATTTATCATCTCCTTCCACACGTGGATCCTCGTCCTCATCCTCGGAAGACGAGATAGCTTGGCGTGGAGCGTTCTTCAGGGATTTTGAATTATCGCCTTTCATGAACTTGATCTTTGGGGCACCTGGCAAACCTAAACTCGCCGAATACTCTTCTAGGGGTAGCTCGTCCAATTTGAAAACCTCCTTGTCCTTCTGCAGATGTATGGATTTCACGTAAGACATGAAAGCTTTCTGCCCCAAGTACTTCAACTCTGGATCCTTGAAACACATGTTCTGGAGTTGGGTCTTGATACTTTGTTGCTTTTTTTGTCGGACATTGATCTTCTCAACGGTCACTTTTTTCTGTGTGAGCCGCTTCAGCATACCTTCCTCTTCCGACGGTGCAAGGAATAATACTGCACGTCCATTATGCTCATATCGAGCCGTTCGGCCGACCCGGTGTATGTATGTGTCGGCGTCTTCCGGACAGTCAAGCTGGACGACCCAATCCACGGCTGGGAAGTCGAGGCCACGTGCTGCAACATCAGTCGCAAGGAGGCAGCAAGTTTTGCTGGTCGAAAAACGGGTGGTGATGTCCAATCTTGCCGTTTGCTTCTGCCTCCCAAGCAAGTGTAACAGTGATATACCAGGTTGCATATGTCGAAAACTTTCGTAAACGAAGCGGACTTGCTTGCCCGACGATAGGAAGACAAGTATCTTTGACTTGAGGTTCGCTCGAAGAAAGCTCCATAACGTGTCCAATTTTTCGGGCAAAGGTGTCAAGATGTAGTTCTGCTGCAAAGTGGAAGGAGTCGCACTGCTAGCAGCTTCATGAACAGATACGTATTCCGGATTTTTTAAGCTTAATCTCGCTAAATCCGAGACTCTCTTGGTTTGCGTAGCACTAAACAGCAAGGTCTGCCTCTCTTGAGGCAGATGTTCCACGATGGCATCCACAGTACTTTGAAATCCCATATCCATGATCCTGTCCGCCTCGTCCAGAACCAGCATCTGCAGATTGTCTAGCTCGAAAGCAGCCGTCTGGTCCATATGCTGAAGCATTCTGCCCGGCGTGCAAACGAGAATGTTCATCCGTCCCAGCCTTTCCCGCTCTTCCTGTAGGTTCTTCCCACCGATCACGAGCCCAGCAGAAAAGGTGTGGTAGCGCCCGATCTTCCGCAAGACTTCGAATATTTGAATTGCCAACTCACGTGTCGGAGAGAGAATCAATGCTCCCAAGCCATCATGTTCAGTCCATTGTCTTCGGTAGAGATTCTCAAGCACCGGTACGAGGAAAGCGAGCGTCTTCCCACTGCCAGTCTTTGATGCCCCAAGGATATCCGACCCTTGCAATCCCAATGGTATCGCCTGCTGCTGAATGTCAGTCAGCTTCTTGAAGTGCGAAGCTTCTAGCCCGAGGGTCGTGGGCTTTGACAGAGGCAGATCTTCGAAAGCTTCGAACACATTTTCTTGTGTACCGATATTCAGAACGCGCTGCTTGAGGGCTTCAAGATTCTCTCCCGTTCGAGCCTTCTTTTCCGGCCGTTCTCGAGCACTTGCAGCGGGAGCCCGCTTGCGTTTCCTTTGCTCCGGTGCCATCTTCAGCTTCAATGGTGCAACGTCGAAGTTCGGCAGAGTGGTGAAGGCTCTGGATCCCATGGTGAAATCCTTATCGATAACAGATCGCAGCTAGCCTGATTTGGCCGGCTAAAGACGCTGCAGGACCTACCTCCAGCAACTTGAAAACAAATCTCCCCGAATCATCGACACAGGCACCTACTTTGATACTCAAATCTAGCGTCATGGGTATAAAAGAAGAAACCAAGGTGGAAGCTGAGGATACGGAAGAGCTTGAAGCCCTGGACGCCCTTGCCAAAGAAGAGAAGGAGTTCAACAAAGTACGCCCAGCTTTACTCTTGTGTCATTGACTCCACTAATTACGATCCAGGACGCCGAAATCGATCGTATTCTCAAAGCCTTCCAACTTGATGCGTTAGGGCTTTCCTCAAATGAAGCCTCCCTAAGCAACGAGCAGCTAAACCTTCACCAGCTACGCCGTCCTCAATCTCCAACCCGGCATCCCCGACACCCAAATTAAAGCCCAATACCGCACTCTCTCCCTCCTAATCCACCCCGACAAAACCACCAACCCCCTCGCCCCCAACGCCTTCGACCGCCTCAAAAAAGCCTCCTCCGTCCTCCTCTACGAGAAGCCCCGCCAGCACCTCGACAGCTGCATCGCCGACGCGCGCTCGCTCCTCATCCGCCAAAGAAAACTCACAATCGATTCTCCAGAAGTGAAGGAGCCGAATGAGGATTTCAAGAAGGAGTGGAGGGAGTTGACGAAGAAGGTGTTGGTGGAAGAGGAGCTGAGGCGGAAGAAGCAGATGAAGGCGCAGATGCAGGAGGAGGGGAGGGAGCAGCGGAAACAGGATGAGGAGGTGGATCAAAGGAAGAGGAGGAGGGAGTATGAGAGTAAGTGGGAGGAGACGAGGGAGGGGAGAATTGGGAGTTGGAGGGACTTTAAGGGCGGGAAGAAGAGTGGCGGTGGAGGAGGGGGTGGGGATGGGGTCGAGGGGGGGAAGAAGAAGAAGCAGAAGTTGAAGGTGTTGGGGTAGTGGAATGGCCTATGAAATTACAATTAAGCGAGGCGTTGGTGGGACGGATTCAAACCATGTTTGTATCGTGGCATGGACCTGCTTGATAGTTTTGGAAGGCACGAATCAGGGATCAGGCTATTTTCGAAACATCAACATATACAAAATAAATTTCAGGTCGCTGACTGGATTCCGACAGTGCTTGCGCGAAGCCCAACAATATTCGGAGAACGCGGTCACAGACCAAAACCTGACATTGCAGTCCGGCACTGCTGCAATCCGAGCAACGACTTCATATACCAGATGCTCAAGCTTCAGAAGATCTGCAGCAGGTCCAAATCGATTTACAAACGCAAAGGCAATCAGCAGCCCCACCATCCAGCCCTCTAGGTCGTCTCATTGCCCTCCCTACAACCTCCCAACTCCCGAACCAAAATTCATAGACAAAACATATGAGGAAGAAACCAAGCGGTCGAAGAAGGCCTCGAGGGACAGTTGAATCAACCATCAGGGTCAGCTCCCCATCGACCTGCATGTCCAGCGTTCGTATTCGACTGTTTTTGGAGGTCGATCCCGGACCCTGTTCATTGTCGTTTCTTCTTTTCCTCCTGAATAAGAGATTTGCTATATCGGCACATCGATAGACCTACCGTTCAGTCATGCCCTTAGCTGTAGCTTTTTCTTGGGTGACTTTCAGGGCATCTATCAGTTTCCTGCAAGTCATTGGGTTCGGGATGCTGTTGGAGCCTGGCAGTTGCGTTTGATGCAGCGAGAGTATTTCCGAGGTTATCTTACCCTGTGCGGCAGTCGATATGTATACTGGGCCCGACTTGCGATACTTCTACCTTTTCACAAACTTGTCGAGGAAGATTTGCTTCAAGGGATGTTCTACCGCACGAGTTGGGCTTGAAGTGGTTGAGGCAATCTCAATTGTGGTGTCGCTTGGGATGTTCATAGATTATACCGGATATTTGGGCAGGGGAGATGGCGAAGCAGGAACCCGAGACGCAAGACACAAATGGTAGTGGTACGGTTCATGCTATGAGTCTATGGTAGGTTTTGATATCATACAATCCATGTACCTGCTCTATGTGAAGCCACGTCTTGCGTGAGCGATAGCGGCTTGCCGCTAGCGGGCGATGGTGTCCAGACCTTGACGCCCTTTCTACTGATTTTGTCTATACCGTTCCGATACTCCGAATCCCCCCACCAGCGCCGTGAATGAATGTAAGTGCCCATGGGCAAAATAAAGGGCGCGAGGAGGCTCGGAGCTTCAGTGCGATTCTTCAAGTGGGTATCATGTCGTATGCTTTGTCTATTGGTTATCGTGGTTTATGCTTTTTGGGTAAAAGGATATCATGGTGTAGGCGTCCTGGGCCAGATCGTAGGGTACCGGAAGCTTCTGCTTACTGAGCGAATTTTCCGTGGAACAAGTAGAGCACTTCTCAGTCTTCGACCAGTCTCAGCGAAGTATCTCCTCGATGTCGACTCGCTTTCTTTTCTTCTTCCGTCCACTTTGTGGGCTGCCTTTCACCGGACTACCCTTCCCGGAAGACCGGCCACTCCTGTGGTCGTGGCTCCTCGACTCGTGCATGCCTGAGCCAGAGGTCCTGATGGGCGGAAGCTGCAAATGCGCCGGGATACTGGTAATTTCCTCACGACTGCGTGGGATGCGGAGCTGCTCCGGGCTGGAGCTGTGCTTGCTTCCAATGTAAGGCAAAGCGGAATGCTTGGGTGGCGAGCGCTGACTGTATTGGCTAACTGAGAGGCTGTGCGATGGCTGGAGCTCCAGCGGGTGGGATGCTGTGGGTGACATTGTCGGCAAATGGTCTCCGTAAGAGTAGGTGCGGCTATGAGTGCGGTGTTGCTGAGTGCTTTTTGAAGAATGTCCCTCTAATGAGAGTAATCGGGTAGCCTGCGTTGGCGGAGAATTCAATTGGTGGTTGCGAACCGCTTCAGAAAGGCCCGGCGATAGGACTGACTGCGAGCTGTCAGGCCTCTGGATCAAAGTAAGAACGACAAAGTGCGCCCCTGCTTCGGCCAAGGAGATAGAAATCGGAAAACCTCTCGACTGATCTTTGGAAAGCCGGAAGGTCCAGTATTCGGATCGGGTCTCAAATCCAGCAGTGGCACGACCTATGTCGAGGTTGTCGATTGCTGGCATGGATGCCCAAGAATCGAATCTTCCGCTTATCGAAGGAAGCCGGCTTGCTTCAAGCACTTCAGCTCGCAATGAGTTTTGCAGACGGTAAAGTTTCTCACGTTCGGAGGGAACAACGAGATCAACAAGACCATGGCCGCGAGCGTCGAAAGTCAAAGCTAAAGCCTGAGCGAAAGCATGGTTATGTTGAGCGACAACAAGATCCGGCGTCAACAGTACGGTGGGAACAGAAGCTGAGATGAAAAGTGGTGCATGAGACACGGGCTGACCTTGAAGGTAGTGGCCATTGCTGTAATCTGGATCAGAGGTCTTCGACCGCGGATCGCCAAGCGTGCCAGGCTGGGATCGCAACTCCCTGTACGATTTGGACTTCGGTCGCCCCGGCTGGGGAACAGTGATGATCCCTCCTCGGCTGGAGTAGTCTTCTGCGCGCACGTACTCGGTCGCGAAAGCGGCTTCTCGTAAGTTGTCTTCCTCACGCAGTCGTGGCCGACCTCGCTTCTTGTGTTGGACATCGACACAGCTCGCCTACTCATAATTAGCCCGATTGCCAATCAGTAGAGGCTTATGTCATGCACACCTCCTTGCCAGTCTGGATGCACCTGTTACAGGGGCGTTTGGTTTCACACGCCAGGTGCTTTCGCTTACAGTTGACGCATGCAGACGGCACATGCGCCTTGGCTCTTCGTGCAACCCCAGGAGCACCAGACGTCAAGTGTTGTCCTTCTGGAGAATCTTTGGGGCTGGTTGATAGATCATCATTCGATTCCTCCTGAAGGGCCGCGATCCCGTTGCTTGACTGCAAAGAAGTCCTTGAAGGCGCGGTAGCCCCGGCACCTGAGCTGCCCGGAAGGGTACTGAGACCTAGAACCTGATCGTGATATCTGGCATTCGAGCTCGAACCTCCATAAGAACTGGCCGGACTATGCTTTCCGGAATTTGACCGACCAGATTTAGAGGAATCGGAGTGCTTTCGATGGGTATGGAACAATTGCTGAGATACATTGGAAAACCTTGACTGCACTGGAGAAGCTGACATAGGCGGAGACAGATAGTGGCCCTTGGAGTGTTGATCACGAGACTCCGCAAGCGGCGGCAAGTTGATCTTCAGCTGTTGGCAATTGAGGGAACACCTGGGAGAGGATACCAGCATCTGTTGACCGCGGTAGCTGGGTTCGTGCACCGATTGCATCTGGTCCAGCTATTACTCGATCGAGTTCCTAAGCAGGACAAGGATGCTCGGGATGGCACGTCGCTGTCGAATTGCTCCCGCTTCTTACTTGCGTGGCCACAGCTTGCTCGCTCAGTCAGTCCTGGAAACCCTCCTTCCACAAGATCAACTCTACAATGTCCGTACTCGCTTCAAGCTCCCCTATGTCCAAGCCAGTGTATGAGATCCAAGGATGCTAATGATGTGCAAAAGCTAAATTGGATTGGATGATGCAAAAGCTCAGAATTAGAACCTATGAAGTAGGACGAGATGGAAGATCCCTCTAAGACTTTTATACGTTCTCCTGCGCTTTTGAACAGTGCTAATAATCGACTTTCAATAGAATTGGACGCACTGCGAAATAGAGAAGTCCGAGCAATTTTCTAATCGCCAGCGGCCAGCGAAGGGCCACTTGGAGAGATGCCAGCAAAGTCATACTACTTGCGAGAGGGTATTTGGCGCTTCGCACTTCAGGGCGAATCGATGAGTTTGTTTAGCTACGAGTAACGCTGTCAGAATCTGGCGCAGCAATGGCGTGTCCTCCAACAGACGCTGTCAATCTGTGCAGATGACACATTGGCTTCCAATCTATCGTCAATTCTAAAGCCGCTGCCACTAATGAAACATAGGGCTGGGATCATGGTTTCATTGTCACGCGAAAGATCCGACGCAGCTTCGTCGGAGCTTTTTTTAGCACTTGTCGCAAGATGACTGCCTCGTGGCAACACGTTGGAAAGCTAATTAGATCGTTGCAAAGACCTTGAAGCGCTCTGGCTATGAGACATATAATCCCAATTTCTTGTATTGCTTGACGCGGAGAGATACAGAGCCACGCTCGGACTTCGTGTGCGCACCAAGACTGTCGTAGGAAAGATCGCGCAGCTCTCGCTATAGCCCGATCAAGGGGTTTGAACTGTGATAATAACCAGGTACGGGAAACGTGGGAATAGCAAATCTACAATGGTCCGATCATGGGGCTAGGTGATGATTGGCTATGGCCTGTGGCTGGTGTGCGTATATAAGATCGGGAGCATAGGTGGAAGCGCCGGAATACCCGCACGAGTGCCGAGATGACCGTACTTAACGTTAGCTTCACGTGCTGGGTGCTCAGAAAGAACGTGGGTAGGCGTGATATGCTTCGTCAGTCTCTGTAGTTAGGAGTACTGCGCGATTCCTTTTCTAGCGCTCGTGACGAACTTGAGACCTTCAACAGATGTGATCAAGAGGTACAAGGCGTCCAGGAACCGGCTGTACATGAAGACAGGAGTGAAAAAGTCGTTCCCACCGAATGAAACCACTAGCTTACCATACCCTAGGACACATTGTATGGCAACATGTTGCGGGGCTCATACAGGATCCAACGAGGAAGAAATTTCGAATATTCGCGATGCGCGTCTGTGTGTTCGCCCCTGGCAGGGCTCCGCTTGCTCTTCTGCCAAGGCTGAAGAAGGGTGAAGATGATGAAACGAGTTGCTGACGCTGACCGCTCGATGGCGCGCTTAGATATCGGAACGGCGGAACGATCGAGGCTGCTCCGAACAGGGGAAGTGATCCTTAAGATTTATCAAGCACAGGTCGTCCTTGAATATGCGGAGACTAATCTCAAGCCCCATTCATGAGAGCAAAACAGAATTTTCTCGACGAGGCTCGGCCAAGCGACTGAATTTACTGTTAGGCGCTGCTCCTACTCATGAAATTCGAACAGTGAGCCAAGGACGAGCACAGCAGGCTTCGGCGAATATAACTTTGCCGGTCCAGACTGTAAGCATATCTTACAGGTAGCCCCGTGGAAACCGAGTCCGTTCAGCAAGCGGCTGTCGCGACGTCATGCTGGTCTTCCTGCAAACTGTTCGAACTGTGAGTTGCAATCTCGTCATACGGATTCAAGGGGACCAATTGAAAGTGCTCTCAGATATCGAGCAGCAGAATTCATTGCATCCGCATCGCTCAAGACAATTCAATTATTGATAAGAGCCTGGGCCATCAGCAAAACCAATCTTGGGTACACAAGGAGTACACGCCCCTCCTCCTCAGACGCGAAGATGGGGAACAAGCCAAAGCATATCCTTTATATTCTTTGTTGGGACCTACGTAGCAGTGTAGCTTGGGCGGAGACATGGCAGTAATTGTGCAGTAGGTCGGAGAATTACGAGATCAAAGTAGAGGCGTCCATGCGGCGCATTTCGGCTGGGCTTGCCACACACGGTTCAGCAATCGGCCAAACCTTACGCTATCAGTAGCGCTCCTTCTCGGTTTCGCATCATGCAGTCGAGCAATGGTTGTGGTTGCCAGGAACCATGGTGTGTTCCTGACATACCCTGTGGACTAGGGAGTGGAGCCGCGGGCCAAAGAGTTGCGTGCATATAATAGGGCCTGTGGTCCGTGTTAGTGGGCTCGTCGGATATTCGTAATTCATACGGACAGTCCAACGACACAGGATCATTGCATCCCCCGAACGACGATAGAATACCCAGGCCGGGTTTTCTCGAATGCAAAGCTAAGAGTGAGTCTAATGATCAGAATAAAACAACTGATCTGAATCAAAAAGACGACACGACGGTTTGCCGTATTGCGTAAGCGTTGAATTCGGCCAGATTTCTATTTTCATAAGCAAGCTTTTGGAAATTCATGGTCACCCTGTACCAACGTATGCTCTTGGAGAAATCCGGCCTCTGTTCACTGATTGGAATACTATCGACCAAGCTTTTGGCGACCTCGCGGCCTGGAGTAAAAGCTTATAAAAAGCCACAAATCACCAAGCGCTCTCCACGTTTGAGGCAGGATGTCGGCTATACCGGATCGCGCATCTCTGCCCAGAGAGACTGACAACCACTCTTACAAACATCCAGGGTCACAAAGCATCAACAGCATTTCGTCGAGACGTCGTACGTAAATCTTCGTCGCGCACGCGGTGGGTCGCTTGCTGGTAAGGCGAAGGTATCTGGCAGAAATTCGGGTACGCGTACAACAATGAGGACCATTCGAAGGAAGGGCAAGGTATACATAGAGTTCAGCAGCATGGCTGCCGTCGGTTCCTGCCGTAGGTCCATAGGCCGTATTCGACAATCCTAAGGATCCTACGTCGAGATCTACCTTCTTAATATCTTCTAGCTCTTCTGGCTGCAATTCGATTGCTGTCTTCTCCCAGCACCACTTCCTGTACCATTTCCCTAGTACCACTCAGCTTCCCAGCGACTCCGCCAATACCGGATTGCATCTCTTTCAATACCGCAGCCAGTTCTTTAACTTGGTCTTCAACACTTTTGTGCCCGCCGTCTTGGCCACGTAGAAAGACTAGTTGTTGCATTTGATCCATCATACTGACTTCCATCCCATTAAGATATGCTTCGACCTCGCTTAAGCGACCCTTGAAACTTTCCACGGTGTTTGACATCTCGATTGTCTGGTTGGAAAAATACGATACAAGATTGGAGGCGGCACTATCGCCATCATCGTCGATCAAGGAAGGGGCAGCTATATGTGAAGCGCTCGCTGTCTGTCGAAGACTCGAGTGCTGGAACTGTTGTGGCATCCGTAAGGTCGAAACAGCCCTAAAGCTCAACTTTGCGTCAGACTGATCTGCCTTATTCAAGTCTCTGATATGGGCTATGGCCTGAGCATCATTCTCGAGCGCTTGTTGTACAACATCTAGTGTTGTTTGGGCGTATTGGACTTCCCCTGGTAAGGGAACGAAGGTTTTCTCAACGCCATCATCGCCGCTGATTGCGTGCTCGCACTGCCCCTGGAATTTCATTTGCTCGAGTATGAAATTGTCGATGTTTTCGATCACGCGCTGAAGTTCTTCGTGTAAATCATTAAAGCGTGTAGTCGGTCGAAGCTCGTTCACGCTGATGCGGACGCCCGGTACGGTTTGTTGCTGCTGACTCAGCTGCCCAATACTGTTCGTGAAGATCGATGGAGCTTGCTGTTGTTGAGGCTGCTGCTGGGCCTGTGGTTGGCCTTGCGTTTGGACTGTTGATGATCCACTGCGAGGACGGTCAGCCATGCGCCCTGGAGGTTTGGGGTAGAAAGATATCGAAGATCTCTCACAACAATGAATTAGACTTGTTTTGCCCTATTGAATTGGCAAAGATGCCGCCATTATGTGGCTGGGCCTGAGCTTGGCCTGTCGACCCAAACAGTCCACCACCTTGCTGCTGTGTCTGTCCTTGCTGGGTATTTGTAGACCCGAATATGCTTGTATTCTGCGGCTGGCTACTTTGGCCAAACATCCCACCCTGCTGTTGGGTGGAAGGACCTCCAAAGAGCCCTCCAGTCTGAGTCGGCTGATTGTTAAATCCTTGACCTCCAGAAAGGCTTCCGCCGAACAGGCTGTTGTTCTGCTGAGGCTGAGAGGCCGTCGTAGAGGATCCGAAAAGCCCACCACTCTGAGTCGTATTCGCTGTGCTAAATAGGCTGTTACTTTGCGGCTGTGAGGCCGTGATAGCTGAGCCAAATAAGCCTCCTCCCTGTGTAGTGTTCGGTGCCCCGAAAAGGCTGTTTTGTGGCTGCGACGGGGTTCCAGCTGCACCAAACAGGCTTCCAGCTGGTTTTGACTGTTGTACTGAACCAAAAAGCCCGCCGGATTTGGCGGGTTGACCACTGCTGCCGCTTGATGTTGGTTAGTATGTGACAAGAGCGCAGTGTTGATACTTACGATATAGAATTCGCCGAGCCCGTATTGATGCTCAGGCCGGCCGGCCCAACTTGACGGTTGCCAAACATGTTGGCGATGATTGGGCAAGTTCCGGTGTGGAATGCTACTTTCACCTAGGTGGTGAGCAAACGCGTGATGGACGCCGATTCTCGAAATCGAAAAAGGAAGGTATTAGCGAGCTCGACTTGAACACAACGATAGATTTATTTGTTTCCCTATTTTCCCCACATGCTATGAGCAATGGACGAGGAAGAAGACGATGATATTTACGCGCCGGCAGACGTTCTAAATGGAGCTATTCCGGAGCCTGTTGCAGAGAAGGCCAGAACGACAAAGTCTGGCGAGGCGACTGAAGACCTAGAAGATGGCGAGGAAGAAGGAGAAGAGGTAGAGCAAGATGAGAGTGACTCGGTATTGAATAGTGGAGCGTTAAATTGGCCATGAAGTTAATGATATCTAGGACATAGACATTATCACAGAACGAAAGGATGAGCCCAAATCCGAATCCACGTAGGCTATGTCGTTCCCAATATCGTTTGATCCTGATTAAAATCATACAGCCAGACTCAACGTCCCGCCATAGTCAAACCATCGCCCGTGAGAACAGCAATCAGTGAACAGGTCAGACCATCGCCGTCACCTGCCATCAAGGTTGATGCCCCCAGAAAGCCAGCAGCAACACCCCCTAGATCGGGCTCCTCCTACCCACCGGCAAGGACGTCAAACCTCGACGTTGATGCCAGGCCAATGTATGAACCCAACGGAAAGCCGATTACGGAGATTGATATGGATGCTGGTATGCTCGATGGCCCAAGATTTTCACTGCGCTAGGCTCTTGATGATCTTTATGTTAGATTTCCCCGAGGATGATAAGCCATGGCGACGACCGGGCACCGACATGACGGACTACTTCAACTACGGTTTTGACGAATTTACATGGGCTAGCTATTGCTTGAAGCAGGAAACGCTGCGCAAGGATGTTACGGACTCCAAGAAGCAATTGGAAGAGATGCAAAGCTTTCTAGGCATGCCCGGCGGAATGCCTGCTATGTCAGGCATGCCAGGCGTTACTGCTGGAGCCATGCCAGCTATTGGGGGGTCTGGGGATATGCCGCCGGAGATGGCACAGATGATGCAACAGATGATGGCTTCGGGCATGGATCCTTCGCAAATGAGCCCAGATATGTTCATGCAGTATATGATGCAAGGATCAGGTGGTCAAGCAGGTATGGCTGGCTATGGACAGCAGGGGCAGGGTCAACAGCAGATGGGCTACGGCTATGGTACAGGTGCTGGTGGAGGAGGCGGCGGCGGAGGAGGAGGTGGTGGTGGTAGAGGCCGAGGTCAAGGCCGTAGGAATTGGTGACCAGGGCTGCATCAAGGCCCCAGATGTCTAGTCTCATCTGGATATTCCATCTACACTTCACCGTACGAGTCGTGCTCAAACTCATAAAACAGACATTGAACTAGCTTTTGTAGTTATGATAGTTCTCATGGTATAGCCTCATCGAGTTGATAACAGGATATGATGCCTGGCGGTCAAGTAATTGCCATGTCAAGTTAAACGTACAACCGAATTGTTCGTAGACTATTGGCTCTTGAAAACTACACACACAGGGATTACTTATAATGACGTCTTAGAACTCCACCGTGCGGATTCAGATTCTCCGGAAGTATGATCTATTGTCACGATGTGTCAGACCGTCAGGCATTGTACCTAAATTGCACCCTACGAGCCTCAATTCATATCATACCTTGATGTGAGAATGAAAGTTTCCTGACGGACCATTCAGAGCCCTCCAAAACCCTAAGATGGCCGAGTTCATTATGTCCGCAGTATCTCCGAAAAGCTTATCTTTGCGACTGCCTGCTTCTGTTCTGACCAGACTCCTACTCTCGCTCCTTACATATCAGCGACTTCGCCGTCTTCTTTTATACAGACCCCATGTCGTACCCTCTACAGAGACGTATTGGAGAGCTAGTAGAGATCAAGTGCCCCTCCTAAATGACTAGGGGCGAACATTGGAACACGGCGGTATGATTTTATATGGCCTTTTTGACCGTGATAGCTTGGACACAATCTTGCATCTTAATACCCAGAGCGCCGGAACTGTAGTACTGCGTACGCTCTGTTTCCGTTGTTACTAAATCGTAGCTGTGGGTTATCTACTATGTTGCCCCGAAACGTTCTATCCCCAAGTCGTCACACTGTGTTTGACATGCGCATTGACTCTTTTCCCCATTGCCGTCGGAGCAATTTGAGCCGTATCAAGGGCAGGTTCGCGGCGACTTCACCCTTCTTGTAGCATGGATTATTGGTACTGTATTTTCCTTGAATTTCGACCAAGGTGGAGTAATACCCTCAATGTGCCTCTAATTTCTTACTTTTCCGAGCCCACCTGAGCACAATGTAGGGTTCCGGAAAGCGTATCTCCGGCTGAGTCTTCGCTCTCTGAATTTAGATGGAAAGCCGACCTTGATCTGTCATATTCAAGTGCTTGATGATCTTTTCGACCTGGCCAAAGCCATTGGTGTAGAGACAAAAGATCAGTCCCGGGAGCGTGCAACCTGAGAATTGGTACACTTAGATTGGGAAGACTAAATTAGGGTGACTCTACGTGTAATTCAAAACGTACCCACTTTTGATCGAGTTAGCCTTCTTCTCATCTACATTCGTCACTTCTTAGAACTTAGCACACAGCAACCTCACCATCGCTTGCCCTCATACTGCTCACTCGACCCTCTTTTTGAAAGGCCTGGTAGCCTCTATTCCTCAGTGCTGGAACCCACGCTCACATTGCTCTACCACCATTCCCAAATATTAGTCACCTCGCATGGGCATTGCTGGAACAATGGTCCTGGAACAGTGTTATACGGAAGACTTCAACTGTTGACTAGCCGTCGATTGCTATTATTATTGCTATTGTCGCAATCGCATTTCATTGCTTCCATGGTGAATTGACCGTCAATTGACAATTGCTATTGTCGCCATTATTCTTCATGCTCAGCTAGATGCCGAGGTTAGGCGAGCCCTCCCAAGTCACAGAAGATTCACTGACCTCGATGAATAGCTGCGCAGAAGACGTCATAACCGACCATCTACTTCATTTCTTCTACCTCCAGTCACTGTCGTTACTCTAAAAGGCTGTGCCTATTTGTTCCAGCTTTCCCACTCTGGTTTCTTCATCCTCCTTTCTTACTCTGCTCTACTCAACCATCCAGCAAGCTAGCTTCATCTGCAGAATATCTATCACCCATTTACGCTCAGCAGTTCATCGATCTTAGTCTTAACGACCTTGACGCGGCAATCATTGAGTTGGTCTAGAGAATACGGAGTCTTTTTGATTCCTTGGGTGGTTGATCTTGGACAATCTGTGAGTCGCCCTCGTGTACCTCATACTTCTTTATTATGTGGTAGAGATGCACAGCTTGAGACACCGAGCTTCTTTTCCACGGTGTATGACGCCCACAGACACATGCAGACTGTTACAGTGTGCTGGTCTTGCGCAAGGCGTCACTTCAGGCGCTGAGCTTGTGCTCTGAGGTTGCTAAGAGGTTGCGTTTGTGCGAGCCTCCTGCAGCCCAACTCGGCTGGCTTTGGCAATTGGTCAAGGACACTGCTACATGCACAAGCCATGCTTGGCCCTGATCTTACAATTTGCTGGCTTTGCAATATCAGAATGTCGGCCGGACACGTAGCTGACGATTCCTAATTATCTAGTTCGACCACACAGCAATTTCCGGTACTTGCTTTAAGCTTCAATTGGATATTCAAGCTAGCTGGTAAGTTATTACTTCACGGTCCTCGATGTTCCTATTGTTCCGGACTCCTCGTACGATGCGAAGCGCAGTGACTTGGCTGTCGCTTAACATACGCACAATACGAGTTGAAGTACAATATCAAGGCTGTCATGCGTGGGCCGGGCGGGTGTTAAGTCCTCGGCGGACAATAGCTTGAGCTACTGTTGGCTGGAGGGTGAAAGTTTGATAGGGCTGATAAGACCTATCAACAAACAGCTCGGAGAACACACTGACATTGCGGGCCAGGATTTTTCTTGCCTAACCGACCTACGACACCTCCAAAGTCCCTACCATAACAAGCCCTCGCAATACTTCGGCTTCGATTAGTCCGTCCTATCTTGATCTGTGCTCCTAGGCCACCAACTGCTGCAAATCGATCCAGATCCGCACATTAGGGTTGAGCGTCACAATCATCGATCGCTAAGAACAGTCTTGCTCTGGTAAGGTCTACACTCCAGGTTCCTGCGCGTCGTCGAGAATCCCCAGGTCTCACTGTTGGATACTGTACCGAAATTGTTCCAAAGGATCTGGCTGACGAAGATAATGGTGCCTCAAGCGCTCAACCGCCATCGTTGTCCTCATATCATGAACAGCGAAGTTGCCACTGCGGAGCCGGGCCTTGTGTTAGGACGTGAGTCGTACAACACTTACAATCATTTCGATAGCCAAGTTCCTACACTACACGGGCTAGACGACGGTCATCACTTATTAGAGGACTTCCTAGCGACCAATACCACAGGTGATCAGTTCGATACCACAAATCGTGAGGACTATTGGGAGCCAATGGCGGATGAGGCAGTAATGGAAGAAGTAATCTCTCATTCACCCAGCAAGGCGCTTGAAGGACATGTCGCGGCTACGCCTCCACGGATGCAGGAAAACAATAATGATCTAGATTCGGACCCCAGCGATGCTCACGATTCCGCTCAAGTACTCTCCGATACTGGCCGTTCGGTTTGTAACAATTTCGAGACGGCTAAGCGATCGGACACAAGCAATAAAGGCAACTCCAGTGAGCGAGCTGCTGCTTCGCAAGACTCAACGCTAAACAAGGGAACTGGAACACCCTCTTTCCCTCAAGGACAGCGTCCGAGAACTTCGACAACATCATTCCATGGCGACGGTCTACCAGATCATGACCATGCGCACTCCATGTCATCTACAGCTTCATCAGCGATACCTAGCCGTGCAGTTATGGACCGTCGTACACAAAATCGCATGGGTTTGGAGGCAGTCCTGCACTCTAACGCATCATCTCCAGCGAACGGTCGTCAATCGTTACAGCACCGGTCCAGTCTACCAGGATCCGGGCTCCGATATGGGTCTATTGCAGGAGAGACCGAAGGTCATCCATCTTCGAAGTCTTCAACACAGCCGTTCGATCAAGATCACAATCAAGATCCATTCACAACAGCCCAATCCCCCCATGGCACCTATGTCCACCACAACACAATGGCTAGAGCTCAACCTGGATCACATTTTCCAAACGGTCATTATGGAGCGGAAGGTGTACATGCTTCCTACACTGGTAGAGGTCAAGTGTTCCACGGCCAGGGTTATTCCTACTATCCTGGCTCCCCACCTCTGCCATCTCACTCTAACCCACTACCGCATCTCTCGCAGAGTATGTATCATGGATCAGCGCATGGGGACAGCCACATTTCTGGCCGCGAGATGAGTATGCTTCCTCAGCCGGCAATACAGCACTTCCAACCCTATGGTCATGACTTTGAGATGCACCGGAATATGGGCCAGCAGGGTTACGGCGGTCTCAAGCAAGAAGACTCGTCTCCGAGGTCAATGGCTAGCGTCCCCACGCTTGGGAGCAGCGGCAACGACAACTATACGCCGCCGCAAGAGCGAACCCTCCGTGACTTGGAACCGAATCCAACTTTCGAGGATAGCGAAGATGTTGCACGTCTTACGAAGATACAGGCTGCCATGATGGACATGCGCTCCGCAGAGGATAATGATGGCATGAAGAAGACGTGGGTGGCTCTGAGCAAAGATAGAGCAAAAGTCCAGCAAGTGTGCAAGAAGGTTCTGGTGAGCTTGCGAACTCGGCAAAGCGCAGGAACGGAGCACTAATTGTCAATCCCAGAATGCCTGCTATGTCTCGCAACACATGTCCGCCCCATTGCAACATAGCGTGAAGCCTCAACATCACTATGAGACGTTGGATGAGAGAGTTGACGCTATCTGCGAGGCGTTCAAGGTATGCTGCCAAGCGGTCTTGTCAAGATACCTTCGTCAAGTGTCTAATTTCTGTCCTATACAGCAACAAAAGACCATGTGCAAGCACCTGATGGAAGCACCCTACCTTTATCAGGTGGTTGATGATCCTAACCTGGCTGCGATGGTAATTTTTCTAGGGTATGTTTTGGCGCAAAGCTAATCACTCTCACAGCGTGTGATCAATAATCGAAAAGTCAACAAAGGCAAGAAAGAGGCCATCGAACAAGGGCGTAAGGCTCTGCGAGACAATCGAAAACCCGGAGCACAGTCAAACGACCTGAAGACAGAGTTCGACGACGACTATGTTGATGACGGACTTGAGGATGTGTTTTACGACGAAGACGATGAGGCTTCTGCGGAGCCTCATGGTCTACCATCTTATCCAGCTCCGGCCCTCATTCACGGAAACCAGATCAGCAAGCGAAGCAGACCGACTGCCGCACGTCAGATGAGCTCCGATGACTCTACTGACCTTACTTATCGTGTGCCACCTAGCAAGAAAGCGAAGAAGAACAATTCCATGTACCAGCTCAACGATCGCAACGAGATGGTCGATCTAAGTGTCTCGAGGAAAGGTCGTCGTACATCACAACCTATAGCGCGACGTGCCATCCAAAATCGTCGCTTTAGCCAGACTTATCCGCCAAATTTAAGCGACTACAACAACTCTGGAACCGAGCTGGAATCCGACAACGCTGCCATGGGATATGGATGGAGCGAAGAGGATTTCCAGCACGTCTCCTAAGCTATCCTTTACCATCATCTTTGCGGGTTTGTCCGCTACTAGATATGGTATTGCAGCAGGTCCGGTCATGGCTCTCGAAAGGATAATGATTATCACGAACCCCAATTGACAGCTGCTGGTCAGCTCCTACACTTGGCACAGAGTTCCCCAGAACCCACATATGGCCTGCTTCTTGGGCCCTTGCCTCAAAGCAGTACCCTTTTCCTTGCATTCTCCTTTGATATTTGGCTTGCATAGCGGCGGAGCTCATGGCATATTATGGTAGCATCACTAAAGGTCTCGGATCCTCCCCGCTGCAATGGAGCTGCGCCTGTATTATGGCACAACCATTAAAGGCCTCGGACACTCTGCATAGCGATGGATGGCAAGGCATAATACGGCAGCATCACTAAAGGTTTCGGATCCTCAACATCGCTGGCAATGTGCAGCTTTTGCCACAGACTCGCAACCCTCGAAGCTCTAGCGTAGCTTGACGGATCGGTGGGACCATGTTCTGTGGCAGTCTGGACAACACTAGTGCGGTGTGGTATTTGCATGCAACAAGCTGCCTGTTGTTTCCTTATGGCATCCGGTTTGATATCCCTTGCGTGCCTGCACTTTGCATTAGATAGATACCCCAGATTGCGTGTTCATCCTTCATCAATCGATTACGATTTGTACTTTTAGCAAACTTTGTTCTCTGCAAATCGTGACCAGGATTCAATGTTGATGGATTAGTGGTTGAGAGCATCAAAGATGGCTGCTCGATGGCTCATGCTTGGACTATCTGTCCTGACTGAAGTTCATGTTATAGCCTCCAGTACCCTCGTCCTTTGTCATCTTGAAGTTATCAGTGGATAGACCGAAAGGCTTCAGTATCCCGTTCCCGAGCTAAAGGTGATCAGTAGATGGCCCAATAGTTACTGCGAAGACATACCTCTTTCAACTTTCCCATCATGTCCCCCAGCTCTTTCTCCTTCGCTTGATTGATGCGTGCAGGCAAGACTGACAGTGCCTGGTGTACGACTTTCTTGTCCTGCGAAGGTAGATCGGACATGCTTGCAAGCTCTCTGTAATCTAGCCACCAAGAGATTAGCCAATTCGGACCCGACTGTTGATTCGGTGCACGCGCACCCTCGTCAGCACCCTGTAGATTGCCCCATCCACCCTCTTCGCTTTTTGCTCGCGCTCTCCGCATCAGCGCTTTCACTTTGATCCTTCTGATGTCTTGCTTCCGCTGATCGCTCATCTTCAGTTTAACCAGCTCTTTGTCGGCATCCTCACCCTCGCCCTCAAGCTCCACGACGCCGTCATCCGCCTCTCCGGATTTCTCATCGTTGGCCGTTGACGTAGGTTCGAGCCGAACGAGCGTATCCAAGGCGGCATTTGCAGACTCGATGGCGGCTTTCCAGTCCTCTAGCTTCAGATGGCATGCAGAGATATTGCTCTTCAAAACCGCAATCTCGTATTCCAGATAACTGGGACATGACGATAACGCTTTACCGTATTCGCCGATAGCCTGGGAATACCGAGCGGATCCAAAGAACTTGTTCGCTTCAGCCTTTTGCGCGTTCGACTGCTCCAGAAGTGTCTGTGCTGGCATTCAGAACCAGGGAAATTTCAGGAGAACGGCTCGCCTGCGGCTCACAGCTTCTTCCTCTTGCGAGAAACGTGCTTCATCCGGCACTTCCACTTCGTTATCCCCCTTCCGATTCTTCCCGGACTCGTGTTCGACTGCCGACGGCATGACTGGCGTATGCAAGATGTATACTGGGTGCCGGATGGTTGGGTCATGGAGCTGCATCTGATGGACGGACGTGCACACTTATCTCTCCAGACATGTGACATACGCGATAGCCGCCATGTCCCTAGCTGTCATGTGAATCGAGCTCTCTCACACAAAAATTGCCCCTTGCCCCTGATAACATGGCCTTCGAAATGAAGCAAACTCAATTCACTCCCCCCTCAGGACCTTTCGCGGCTCCAGGCAATATTGCTGGGTCGCCCTTTGTTCTACTGCTTCCATACACCCCGTTGCGCGAGCCCCGCCGGACCACTTCCTTCCAACGACTCATCAAGAACTTTCACCTGGAGCAGAACCCGAAGCACTCTGAAGATGAGACAGCCAAAGGCGGAGTAAGTGGCACCATACTGTAACCTAGAAGCCAGAGTTGATTGAAGCCCAGCTTTCGAAGGGTTCGCGCGTGCCTCTTCGACATGGATGGCCTACTTCTTGACACGGAAGACATATACACACTATGCAATAACGTCATCCTCCATCAGTGTGGCAGACCATCTCTGCCGTGGAATATCAAGGCTCAGTTGCAAGGTCGGCCAGGACCAGAGGTTTGCCTATGATCCCAAACCTTGTGCAACGTTGATCATAATCTTATGATGGTGCTGCAGGCTGGTGATATCTTTCATGCATGGGCTCAGCTTCCTATATCTCGCGAAGAGTACATGGTCCAAATTTCCGCGCTGCAGCGTATGAACTTCCCCTCCGCCCAGCCATTACCCGGTGTACCCAATCTTCTAGCAGACCTTGAGGCGGCTGGTATCTACATCGCCCTGGCTACATCTTCCCATGCAATCAACTACAAGCTGAAGACTTCACACCTTCAATCGCTATTCTCCTACTTCCCAGCCCGTAACCGCGTTCTCGGCGATGATTCCCGGATCCCGAAAGGGAGAGGCAAGCCTGCACCTGATATCTATTTGCTGGCGTTAGAGACAATCAATGCAGAATTGAGGGAGAAGCGGGAAAAGGAGATCTTGCCTGAAGAATGTCTGGTCTTCGAAGACTCCGTACCAGGGGTAGAAGCTGGAAGGAGAGCTGGGATGAGGGTCATCTGGTGTCCTCATCCAGAGCTGTTCAAGATTTACAAAGGCAGGCAGAAAGAAGTTCTGGCAGGGATCACGGGCATGTCAAAGCGCAACGACGAGGAAGTGGAAGAGATTCTAGACGAGGCAGGAGTCCCAGTTAGAGTCAAGGGGCGGCCCGGTGCTGTCGATGATGGATGGGCCGAGCGACTGACATCGTTGGTCCACTTTCCATACAAGAAGTACGGAATTGTGGTATAATCAGTATGGCTAGAGTCATCAGAATTAAAACTGGCGATAGTGGGAGGACAGGCGTGTGAAATGTAGAAGTACCATAAATATAGAATAGGCGGATCCTTTAATTTCACATGGCTATAGAACTCTTCAGTCCATCTACCGATCACTACAATGTGCAACCACACGTTGATATTTTACGATGAAACATTGCTCACGAGTAGAAACAGATAATCTGCCTCATTTCTCAGATGTGTCGCGCGCCAAGCCCATATGAATTGGCGGCTAACAAGCAGCCTACGGGCGACGCAGTACCATAACTGAACTTCTCTCGATCACCCTACCACGGTAATGTCTTCCTCTGCTCCCAATTCCACCGACCCGTCGCGTGTTCCGACTCCCAATCTATCCGAAGCCTCACGTTTCAAATCTCAAGCACCCACGGCCGAAGATCTTCTGAAGTCGCAGACAATTGGGCTCGTCGCCCTATCCGATTTCCGCAAACGACGCGCTGAGGCGCTCGAGCAGAAAGAGCTTGGTCGATTCACAGCCGCGGCTTCCGATGGAGGCCCTGCGACACCTGGGAGCACGAGCGACGGGTAAGTCATTGGATTATGCAGGTACCGCGGACTGCTAATCGTCAAAGCACAGAGTTTCGACACCGAAGGAACTGCCGAAGAAGAAACGAAAAGCCGTGGCAAAGGGTAAGCTCTCCTTTGGAGTAGGCGATGAGGAGGAAGAGGAGGAGGGTGAAGAGTCCGTGACCACATCGGCAGCAATTACACCAGGATCTAGCACACCCGCAAGACCACTATCCAGAGTATCCTCACTAGCTGCGTCTGTTCAAGGCGAAAATGCTTCGGAAAAGAAGCGTCTCGGCCCTAATGCCAACCTCACGATCGCACCCAAAGCGGTGACCAAAGCAGCTCTGTTACGAGAAGTGCAGACCCGAGAACAATTACGCAAGGATTTTCTATCCATTCAGGAGGCCGTCAAAGCAACCGAAGTCATCATACCCTTTGTCTTCTACGACGGCACAAATATACCTGGTGGGAGCTGCAAGGTGAAGAAGGGCGATCATATTTGGGTCTTCCTCGACCGAAGTCGAAAAGTTGCCGCCGAGCTAGGGGTGGGCGGAGGCGAGAAGGCCAACAACCGGAAGGAGTGGGCGCGAGTCGGCGTAGACGATCTGATGCTCGTGAGGGGAGAGGTCATTATCCCGCACGTAAGTCGTCCTGTTTATTATATTGGAAACGGGCCGCTCCATACTGACCGTACCTAGCACTACGAATTCTACTATTTCATCGTCAACCGCACCATTGGCCCTTCCTCAATTCCACTCTTTAACTACTCGTCCTCCATTATCTCTTCCTCTCGTTCAGGTTCTTCGTCCCCTGAACCGCAAGAACCATACAATCCATTAAAAGCCGCCTCGGCAACCTCGAAACGTGCAAATGCCGGCATTCCTACAGCAGAAGACTTGCTCCGTCTTGAAGGCGCAAATGACGACTCTATTTTCACCAAGGTAGTGGACAGGAGGTGGTACGAGAGGAACAAACACATCTTTCCAGCGAGCGTCTGGGAGGAGTTCGACCCTGGTAGAGACTACAGCAAGGGAAGGAGGAGGGATGCAGAAGGTAATGCATTCTTCTTCGGTTGAAGTAAACGCAGTATGCTGCAAAGTCGAGATAGGCCGGCGCTGTTGCAGGGATTCGATGCTTTCCAAGCCATACATATACCCACGACGGCTTCGCCAGGGATAGGCCTAGAGACAATCCGGCCGACTACTAGAAGACAGAAGTGTGCGCACTCTCATCGCTCGTTGCCAACATGCCAAGTATCTGTTTTCCTATGTAATCACGCTGCACGAATCGGCAGAACCGCGACTTCTCCTTTTACTTGCCCTTCATGTGCCAAGGCTCTCCTAATATGGACGATATCACCAGACAATTTCAATCTACTTTTTACCAACTTCATCTACCTGCTAATTACATTGTCGTCGTTCCCTAAAATAATTGGCGACTTGTTCGGCCAACTTAGCAATGGACTTCGCATTGCGTTGCAACTCGCTCAAATGCCGTTCCAAGCTTGACGAGAGGGCAGTCGTCACCACCTGCAGGTAAAAACGCCTCATGCTACCAGCCTTCCATGTCTATAGCACAGCGGGCTTTAAGCTGATGAGAGCAGTCACATCTTCTGCCTGCAATGCTCCGAAACCCTAGGCTTGACTGCCCCAGCTGGAGGCAACCGCTTGTGTCCAGCCTGCCAAATGCGACTGCCGAACCCCGACGATGTCGTTTCTACACAGCTGAATCCCACAGAGGACTACAAGACAAGCGTGCTTAGTGGTCTTAACCCGAGCATCATCATGGAGTGTGCTGGTCGTGGTTTGTCCTTCTGGACCTATCAGTCTACGCAGGAGATGTACACAGCAGCTGTAAGACATCCGACTATTACTTACTGACGCCGTACAGCATCTATCAGGAGTACCTCGCCAAGTCATTGACCGACAAGTATGGCAACCTGAGCGTCCAGATGGACAAGATCATCAACGACGCCAACTCGGAGATCGATGGCCTGAACCAGAAGCTCGGCAGTAAGCAGCCAACTTGAACATGCGTTACCCTGCTCACCCTTAGTCTAGCAATGCAAATCGACCAGGATAGGCTAAAAAACGAGAACACAAATCTCGTCGCAGCCTTCCGCGAGAAAAGCCGCAAGCACCAGCAAACCCAAGAGCTTTACGATCGCCTCAAGCGGAAGGAGATGACGGCAGCAACGCAGTCAGCGGCATATCAGTCCGTGGACGAGGTACTGGGCTCGGTAGCCGGCCGTCATGGACAAGATCATCCTTCCGGAATGTCACAGTATCCGAACATGGGTAGAGCACAAGGTCAAAGTCAGCAGTATCAATACCAGGGAGACCTCAACGGCCCAGCGCAGGATTACGGCCATCGTCGTAACAACAGTAATGGAAGTAACGGGAATGGCAAGGACGGAGTGATGCTGCCGCCTCCACGTCGGCCTGCAGGGTTTGGAGCTCCTGGCCTTGGGTCGTGTCAGTCTTCCTACTCTGTCTTCCTACACCTCCGCTGGTCCAATCCTAACACTCGGTCCAGCCCAAGAATTGACCACGCCTTCCCAGCACCGCTCCCGCCTTGGCCCCCTAAACCAGCCAGCAGGTCGCCCAGATCCCTCAGACTACCGCAGCAGCAGCAACATGATGTTCAGTAGCTCACAGAACCAAACGCCATCGCAGCGTCAGCCATTCGGTAATATCAGCGGCAACAGTATCAATCGTCCCAGCATGAGTGGTTACGGCATGAGTGCGGGAATGAAAGTTGGGAGGCAGCAGGGGAATGGTATGTCGTCTGTCCTGGAATGTCTTTTGGAAAGGGTAGGGGCTAACAAGGCATACGGTAGCCGCTCGTCCGGGCGTTGTAGGGTCGACTAGGCCTGGAAACCGCTTCACGCATCCGTTGGCGCAGTCGCAGTCGCAGTCGCAGGGGTATCAGGAGAATGGGGGATATTGATGACAGCCACTTATCATGACCAGAAATTGCGTTAAGCTTGAGTAACAGATATAGATTGGACAGCTCTAGCATCTTGGCGAGCTAGAGAGCTATGGTGTATACTACCTGCTGCTACGCTTAGTACAATGTATAGGGATTACGACGAAACATGTCTCATGCCCCGATCCGAACGTGTGCTTCACCGTTTAGCAAGCTTTTCATAATCATCTACTCGTCTTCTTATCGCCTACCTCCTGACCCAGTATCCCTACTGCGCATAAAATCCTCTCCAAACACATCCCCTCTCCAAAAACAACACAATCTCTACCCCCATCCATGTACCCATCTATCCAACTTCCATCTCCCCCTCCCTCTCCATACCCATCCACACCGCCCACCCCTCTGCACCCTCTCCACCCCAATTCGCATCACCCACCCCTCTGTATGAAGCTCTCATACGCACATAATGCCCACCCGCATCCATCCTTCTCTCCTCTCTTCTCTTCTCTTCTTTCTCTTTCTCTCTCTCTCTCTTCTCTTCTCCTCTCTTCTCTCTCCCCTCTCCTCTCTCCCTCCGCCCACTTCCCTCCCCCCCAAACCCCACATCCTCACCACATCCTCACTCCCAACCTAACCCAGACAGAGACCCACTGCATGCCCATCTTGCGCCCTCGTCTCCAATCAGACCTAGAGCATCAACTCCAGCTTCCTAAGTTATTTGCTTAACGATGGCGGTGGGGTTATATATTACTGGCAGGATAGGATGGCGTTGGGAGGGGGGGGGGGGGGGGGGGGTGGGGGGGTTGGGGGAGGGGTGGTGGGGGGGGGGGGGGGGGGGGGGGGGGGTTGGGGGGTTGTGGGG
>JAABUO010000242.1_pt1 | contig 132582 bp, 112 predicted proteins | sample 5559291 | NCBI WGS metagenome assembly JAABUO01 (sample SAMN10711878, study PRJNA513372) | rock metagenome | isolation source: Antarctica rocks | place: Antarctica: Victoria Land, Finger Mt sud
TCAAAGTTCATGTGCAAACGAAAATCGCGACAGTCACAAGAACGCTACACTCGTTATTTAGATTAATGAATAGCGAGTGAGAACTAAATGTCAAATCAGAAAAGCAGTTATATCTGACATGCGTCACATCTATTAGCGATTATGACGCCGAAATATGGTGGAATAATCAAAAAAGCTACTTAGTCAAATTTCGCAAACTGCAAAACGCTGCATTACGGAAAATTCTGAGTGCGTTTCGAACATCATCGATAGATTCTATGCAAATAGAAGCCGAAATCCCGTCGATGAAGATGCGATTAGATCAAAAGTGCAAGAACTATGCAATTTGAATAGTTGAGTTATCGGAAAAACACTCTATCAGGAAAAGAACATCTATTTCGTACTCATCTCAATACTCTATCGAATTGAATCTAGATCTGAACGCATCGAAATATCTGAACTGAAACGAGATGAAGTTGAATTTACCTCGAAAAGTCAAGAAGTGCAAAGACAGACTCACGCAGATATATCGAATATTGAACAAAGTGCAAAAAACACTGAATTCAATACAGAAGATCGAAATACCTCACTTTAAGAAATCATGAGATCAAGAAATCGAATATCTGGCGAAATTGCAAATCGAATTTGCAAAAAGCGAAACTCGCGAAACGGTCAATATGCACTATAGAGAATTAGAAAGAATTATCAAAAAGGCGAAGAACATAGTGATGTATATCAACGCATCGCAAATTCGAAAAAAGGTAGCAGAGGTCGAAACAGGAACCGAAACGACAGTGATATTCACGCATGAGCCCGTCAGATGCAGCAAAGCGACAAGCGTTTCAGACAAAATTATCATAACGAAAGCGAAACTGCAAGCTATTAGCGATGCAATCGCAATGTGCAGCGAAAAAGCACTCAAAAACAGCGAAATTTGAGTGTACATGAACAGTCAAATGGCTTTGCAAAGACTAAACGCAAAGAGCAATGTCAATGCGAAGTTATTCGATGACATACGACAAAACTTGACCAATTTACGTCAGAATCAGTGTCAAATTCGCATACAGTGAACATTGAGTCGCAAGAGCATTATTGAGAACGAAAAAGCAGATCAATTGATCAAAAGCGCTGCTCAAGAATTATCAGGTATCGGCAACACGAAAGCAATCATCATAAGCTTCGTCAAAAAGCAAATTTGCAAAGAGGCGAAATTACAATGGTTAAATGTCTGAAAAAGCAGCATCAAGAAGGGAAACCAGTATCGAAAGCACATATCGAACGTGAATCTAAGTCAGAAACCAATAAAAGAGCTTAGGAAAATCGATAGACTAACGTTTTCAACCTTTATTCAGTTGAAAATGGGACACGACTATTTCAAGAGCTATTTGCATCGAGTATCAGAGAATAATTCGAAAAAATGCTATGAAATATGCAATGCGAGTCAAACGTCAGAGCATTTACTACTAAATTGCAAGCATTATAGATCAGAGCAGATAAAGCTTAAGAAAAAGGCTCAGCTCAAAAACACAGACATCATATTGACGCTGTTCGTCATCAAAATCGGAAGAATCGCAACACTAGAGTATTTGAAAAATACTCGAATTGCGACGAGAAAATGACTATTAGAAACGAAAGAGTAGAACGCGAAGAGTGCGAAGAAACGAAGGAAAACGAAAGTATGATTGCGAGGGTTTGAGCGAGAGCGCTTATATGCGCAAACTATCGATGTGATTGATCAACGGAAAGATATAAAGCAGCGACTTTGGCCAGGTTACATGTAACTTAGCATACACACCGCGTCTAGACAGTGCCATAGCCATAGGCTGCATGCACTTAATGAAGAAAAAAAAAAAGAAAAAAAAAATGCAATACTCATTACAATTTCGTGACTAGATGATCTTTTTGTGAGCTAATAGACTGAGCTGCCTGATATGTTTCACACATTGCGCTATTTGCGAAGTGCGCATTTTGACAGTTGCAACATCTAGAAATCGTGTGATTGCATGATTGTTCGTCTTTGCACGTAGATAATTGACATTTATGATTTCAGGTCTGATGATTTCGCTCGCAGTACAAGCATCTTGACGATCTGTTGCATTTGTTTTGCAAATGCTCGAATGTTTGACATTTTTGACATTGATCATTTGATCGATAGTCTCGATATTCGACTGTTTGATATGTCGATCTCGCAGCTAAGAGTCGTTTTTTCAGATGTCTTTGCGCTTCTGCTTCGATTCTAAATGCTAAGATCATCGATGCATGTCTGTTTCGTGATCGGTTTTCGCTCTTCGATAATCATATAGAGTTGATTATTAGTTTCAATTCGGGATTGTACGACTCTAACTCAGTTTTTAGATTTTTCATTTCAGTTTTCGTGTTGAAGATTTCGGTTTCCAGACTGTGTATGACTATTTTGTGTCATTTCTCGTCTTTCTTAATGCTTTTGACATCAAATACATGCTCTCATATTGCTCTTTGCGCTAGTAAGACGTCTGCGATGTATTTTTCCGAGATCGTCAGAGCAATGTTGTTTTCCTTTTGCGTTTTGACTATCGTGACGACTATTAGATCGATTTTCGCCTTTTTCAATGCGTTATTCATCGAATCTCGCATTTTCATCGTCTTTAAAGTTCAGTTCTCATTTTTGAGATTGACAATGAGTCTTCTTTCGCGATACGATATTTCTTGTGATTTTGGCGAGGATTTCTTGGTAACCAGATTTCATTCGCCTGCATTTGCATTCGCATTTGCATTTGTGTTTGCATTTGCATTTGCGCCTGTGACTTGAGCTGCTTTTTGTGCATATGTGAGCTTCTGCGTTGGTTTTTGCGAATTTTGCATGACTTGCGACGTTTGCGAAATCTGCGCCTTCTGCGAGATTTGTGAATTCTCTGTCATTTGCTTTGCATTGATTCTCTTTTTGATGTTTTCAGCATTTTGTTGAACCAATTGTAGAATGATCTTCAGTTTGTTGTTTGTTTGACTTTGAAGTCGATCAATTTGCTTCTGAATCGAGTTTTCTATGCTTTCGTTGCATGCTCTTCGAATGTAGATTAAGCTATGACTTATAGTCTCTTTCTGTTCTGATATTGCTTGTCTTAGCTGATTGACTGCAAATTCAATTCTTTCGCGCAGTCTCTTTATCTGCATCTCTTTAGAGGTGGCATCGTAGCACTTGCTAGTACTAACTTCGATGCTAGCTTCTTTTTGCGGACTTTTCATCGCTTTTCGCTTTTTCATTTCTTTGAATTTCACAATCGCTCGTGTTTGTTCTTTTTGCTGCGAATTCGCATTTCGCAGATTGATTGTATTCTTGTCGTTATGCGCGTTTGCATGTGAATTTAGCATCAATGCATCGAGTAAACTAAACATGTATTGCGTTTTTCTGTTTGCTGATGTGAGCGATTTTTGTTGACTGCGAAATAAATCGACAATGTTGTTCTGCAGTTGTTTGCTTGTTGACGAACTCATGCTAAGTTCGTCTTATAGATCTGTTTCAATCTCTAACGTTGATCTTTTGATTTCTATCGTCGACGTTTTGAGTTCTGACGCTGAGCTATTGCTTCTGCTGAGTTTCGCGTTACTATTCGCGAAACGGGACGAGAAAGAGCGCATAAAGCGACTCTTTATATTTCTTTTCATAGAGGGTTTTTTCGAGTTTCGAGCTTCGAGCTTCTAGAAAATTCACTTGACATCACTTAAATATCTTTTTAATCTCTTATTCAGAGCGTTTCACGTAGACAGTAACTCTAGTGTAGAGATTTCCCAATTTCTATCTCGAAATCTGCAATAGATCGCCTTCTATTATCGACTTATGTCAGACGAAAATGATATAAATCTAGTCTGCAAGAACCTAGATTACTATTTTTGATAGAAAATGCTTGACGCAATTGCTTTATATCTCAGGTATCGAAGTAGTCGCGTTATCTCGCTCAGAATAGTAACGACTGATCTCGACTTATTGTCTTGCGCATCAAGAAAAGATAAAACAGATAGTGATTTGATAAGAAACGCTGTACTTCTCTGAAACAACGTTGTTCTCTGTGCAATCTTCGAGCGCAAAAGAGTTTGATTTCGATTTTTGCGTTCGTACGCAGTCTTCTGTGCTGTTCTAACGTCGATTGATGATTTGTTCTTTTCGTGTGAGTTTGCTCTTCGATTTGTCAATCAAATTACTGTCTGAATTGATGATTCTTTCTTCTGCGTTGATGAACTCTCGTTTCGCCGTCGATTTTGGCCTGCGTGAGCGCGAAAAATTTCACTTTTCGATTTTTGACTTGCGACGCAGTCATCTGTGAAGCTATTGAGTCGAATGAGAGCTTGTTTTGATCGTACGATTGTGCTCTATAACTTGCCGATCGAGTCGGCAACGAGATTTACCTGTACGAGATGCTGGCTACGAACCTTCTGCAAGCTATGCTTGTCAGAAGAGCTGAACAATCTCATCAACATCGACAGAGCAGTAACAGCGCTTTACTCACGCGTTGAGCTCACACACAGTCGAAAAGCGAGACAATAACAACGCGATCGTTGACGCGTTGAAGCTCACACATACACAGAAGAACAGCAACGTCTTTGCATACATGCTGCGACTCATATACGACATATACACATATACTGCGAAGGCACGACCCAACTTTTGCGCACATACAGACAGGCGTGATGCAGTAAATCGATTGGTTTTTCGCATTTTCAGGCCGATTTACACGCAGCGCAATCACACACAGAGCAGTAACAGCGCTTTATTCACACGTTGAGCTCATATACGACATACATACATATACTGCGAAGGCACGACCCAGCTTTTGCGCACGTACAGACAGGCGTGATGCAGTAAATCGATCGGTTTTTCGCATTTTCAGGCCGATTTACACGCAGCGCAATCACACACAGAGCAGTAACAGCGCTTTATTCACACGTTGAGCTCATATACGACATACACACATATACTGCGAAGGCACGATCCAGCTTTTGCGCACATACACATCGATGCGAAGCAGTAAATCGATCGGTTTTTCGGTTTTCTGATCGATTTACATGCGTCGCAAATACATACACTGCGAAGACACGACACAGTCTTTGCTCATATACACAGAACGACAGCAACGTCTTTGCGCACGCGCTGCAACTCATATACGTCACACACACACACACTGCGAAGGCACGACTCAGCTTTTGCGCATCTACACGCTTGCGTGATGCAGTAAATCGATCGGTTTTTCGCTTTATCGGGTCGATTTACATACATCGCAATCACATACACTGCAAAGACACAACACAGTCTTTGCTCATATACACAGAACGACAGCAACGTCTTTGCGCACGCGCTGCAACTCATATACGTCACACACACACACACACTGCGAAGGCACGACTCAGCTTTTGCGCACATACACATCTGTGCGACGCAGTAAATCGATCGATTCCGATTTTCTGATCGATTTACATGCGTCGCAAATACATAGATCAAAGCTCACCTAGTTCATTCAGCTGAGTGATCATACAGCGAACTCGAAAGCTCACATCGAAGTGATCAGCTTTCATCTACATAGATCAAAGCTCACCTAGCCGACTTAGCTTGATGATCATACAGACAAGTCGAAAGCTCACGTCGAAGTGATCAGCTTTCACAATTTTGAGTTGTCTATGTGATCACTTGATCATATAGACAGTTCACGCGCTCGTATGCGCAAACTATTGATGTGATTGATCAATGAAAAGATATAAAGCAGCGACTTTGACCAGATTACATGTAACTTAGCATACATACAGCGTCTAGACAGTGTCATAGTCATAGACTGCATGCACTTAATGAAGAAAAAAAAATTTCATTGTATTATAGTAGTTTCACTCTTTAATGAAGTGATCATATATGTAAATCAACAGACAGAAGAAAAAAGCGCAAAGATATTTAAATGTGCTCAACAAGAGAGCGCAATCATCACGACATAATTAACATTATGTAATTATTACTTCATCAAACATCTTTTACACAAGACAAGATCACAAACTTCTTCTTCTTTTTCATTATCAGATTTACATTGAAACATGAAGATAGAAATTCAAAAGATAACAAATTGTGTCAAAATATATCAGAACAATTAGAAACATTGACAAAACAATATATAATTAAGATTAAATGTATTGCAAAGCACTTTACATTCAGAATTTCTTTAATAATGTCATTGACAATCATCATCTTTTTAAGAATGAGCTTTTAAATCTTTAGAAACTTAAGTTTGTGAACTCTCTCAAGATGATTCTTTACATGAGTTGCTATTATCAACTTCTTGTAAAGAATTTTCTGATGAGCAATGAATGTTTTCAGAGCAACATTCTCTTCTTCATTTTCAATTGCACTATCATGAATATTTTGCAGACAAAAGAATTCATTGACAATTGAAATGCAAATGTCAAAATTCTAAATATTAAATCATGAATATTTAGCAAATGTATCAAATAAGTATATTCATTGCAATATAAAAATCTTTATTACTTGCATAATGAACACACTTTTTGTACATTGTCTTTCTTTGAAAAATAATATCACATCATGATGCTTTATTCTTGATGTGTAGAACTCAAGCACACTTTATACAAATCATTCTATTTAGAATTTCAAGATCAGCAGCATTTTTTTTGCTTATTCTCACAATTAACAGCTGAAAAACATCATCAAGAAGTGAGATAAATGAATCTTATTATCATTCTTTGATTTCGCGAAGTCTGTAAGTTCAACAAGATCATTAACGAAGCATCAACAATCATTTCTTTTCTCATTGTCTTTTGAATTTTCTCTTTGATAGCTGAAATGTACTTGAAAGTTTGAATAATAAAAGTAATGAATTCTCAATCAGAATTTGATGATGTCTGCATCATCATGAGCAATTCAGCATCAGCAACATCATGATCATCATGTCTGATTGATGTCTTTTAAGCAAATTTATGATACTGTTAATTGCAGTAATAGTCGTGAAATCTCAAATTATGACATCACTTACTTTTGTAATAATCTTGACTTAAGCATCAGTTGACTTCATCATCTTACAACTTTCTTTGAGCATTGCTGCATATTCATGACTCATGATTTAAATTTCTTACTCTTACTATACAAATATACTCAAAGTTTGTTAAAAGTAATCATATAATGATAAAAATATAATTATGATTGAAAAAAGATAAAGTTGAAGAAAATAAGAAGTTGAAAGAAATTGAAAGAGCAATAAACAAATCAACGATTATTATTCACTCTTGTTTATACTTTATCATCTCAACAACATTATTTACTTGAAAGATAAACAATGTTTATGTACTATTTACACATCATCATTGCTGTCATTTACATCAATTACACATCACATATACTATTTATAATGTCATCTATATGCATTATAATTGAAGATGAATCATTATTTGATTGAAAGTTTCTCTTTTTCTTGTTTTCTCACAAAGATTTGAAGATTTTTATCAAGAGCTTCTAGAGCGAATCAATGAGTGCACATCATTATTTATCAGAGTAAACAAAGACATTAATTATTGAGATTAAGAACAAACTTACTTAGAAAAGAAGACAATTGTCATGATGAATTGACTCATAGAAATTAAATCAAAGACTAAGTTGAAGATCAGATCTGAATTAGCTTTGAAACTTTATAACTCTGTCAAAACATCATTTAAACTACGTCATATCTTCAACTTAATATATCATGAATTATGTCATGCTTAACTTGATAATGCTTGACAAACTCTTTATAGTTAATCGATTTTCTTGAGTTATTGAGAACTTCTTAATAATTAGCTTTATCATAATATATATTCATTCTGTGTCTGCTTAAAATATCACATTGTTATATCATTCTTATAAACTTTGTTTATTCATCTAGTAAACTCAATTATCACATTGATTTCAAAAATGATCAAAATCTTATCTTGAATGATGATAATAACAAAGTTTAAATTCATTGACTCATTAAAAAATGAGAGAAAAAAAGATGAAGATACTATCAAAATAATAATCACAAAAGTGATGATTTTTGAACTTAAAGAATTACTAGTTAATGCAGAGATGCTCTTGACTTTAATGAACAAAACAATGATGAAAATGAAGTAAGATTAATGATGCTTAAGTTGCTGAAACTCTTCATTGATATCAAAGAATGCTTGAATTCATTAATGAAAAATGAATGATTGAATTTTATCAAGATTTCATCAGAAGAAAATAATGACTTGAATGAAATAATTAACATTGTGCTTCAAACAATTAATCAATGAGAAATCTTTCATCAAAAAACATTCTTTCTTTTGATAGAAGAAATTGTAGTAGTTGACAAAGTTATTCATGTTTTACTTCAAAGTTTTGCAAAGATATAAATGAGCATCTTCTGTCTTGAAAGAATTGTCATAGCAATGATGTAACTTATGTCATCAATTTGCGAAGATGAAAATGATATAAAGATCATTGACTTGATATTGATTCATTAGATTGTGAGTTTTCTTATCTATGATGAATCATGACTCAACATAGATGATCTTGACTTAATGAAAGAAATAATGATCATCATTCATGTTTATGCGCTGTATCAGACTTTACTTTCATGCATTCAATTGATCTTTGTCTTTCTCATATTCAAATATGTTGAGAAGCTTCATTGAGAAATCTCGTCAAGTGTTTAATCACGTAATTAGTTGATAAATTAGATGATTTATTATTTTGATCAATCTCTCTTCTTATAAGATCACTTTGACGTGATTAGCTGCAAGCGCATGTTTAATAGCTTAAATGACATCGTTTATCACATTGACATCGTTTATCACATTGACATCATTTATCACATTGACACGAATCATTAAAATGATATGAATCATCAAAATAATACTGCTGACACTGATTATTCTGATTCTATATGCTCAATTCTATCTGCTTAAGCGCATGCAAAAGCAAGATATTAAATCAATAAATTTATTATTTAACTAGTTATTTAATCATCTATTTAAATGAATTGTTGACTATGTAGAATATTCGATAAAGAATCATAAAGAAAGTCAAACATGAATGCTCAATAGAAAAACATGAAGAATGCTCGATAGAAAAACATGAAGAGTGCTTGATAGAAAAACATGAAAGAAGTCATGTAGAAAGCACTGTTCAACTTATGTTATGCGCTTGATCGATGAGTAATTTGAAGCATGTAGAAAGTTTGATAAAGCATTTGATAGAAAGCTCAATCGAAAGATCAGTAGAAAGATCAGTAAGAAAATCAGTAGAAAGATTAGTAGAAAGCTCAGTAGAAAGCTCAGTAGAAAGATTAGTAGAAAGATCAGAAGAAAGATCAGTAAGAAGATCAGTAAAAAGTTCAGTAGAAAGTTCAATTGAACAATCAGTAGAAAGATCAGTAGAAAGATCAGTAGAAAGCTCAGTTGAAAGATCAGTAAAAAGATCAGTAGAAAGATCAGTAGAAAGATTAGTAAAAAGCTCGATCAAAAGATCAGTAGAAACATCAGTAGAAAGCTTGATCAAAAGATCAGTAGAAAGATAAGTAAAAAGCTCAATCAAAAGATCAGTAGAAAGATCAGTAGAAAGCTTAGTAGAAAGCTCAGCAGAAAGATCAGTAGAAAGTTCAATATCAAGTCATGAAGAGTGCATTCTATTAAGTCAGTTAGCATTATTTCATATAAAATAGAAAGTAGAAACTGTTCTATGAAGAAAGAAAGAAGTGAAAAGAAGTAAATACTTCGAATTTCCTGAATTTTCTAGTGTCGATCTTCGACTGAGAGCGAAGATTACTAATCACAGAGATAATGATACTGTTTTCAAGTCATGTAGAAAGCATTGTTTAAAGCACTGTTTGACGTGTTTTATGCATTCAATCAACGCGTTTGATAGAGTGTTTGATAGAGAGTTTGATAAAGTGTTTGATAGAAAGATTCATAAAGTGAGTACATGAGCGAGTAAATGAGCAAGTAAATGAGCGAGTAAAGTGATGAGCATGTAAAGTGATAAGTAGAATGATGAGCATGTAGAATGATGAGTAGAATGATGAGTATGTAGAGTGACGAGTAGAATGATGAGTATGTAGAGTGACGAGTAAAATAATGAGCATGTAAAATGATGAGTAGAATGATGAATATGTAAAGTGACGAGTAGAGTGATAAGTATGTAAAGTGACGAGTAGAATGATGAGCATGTAAAATAATGAGTAGAATGATGAGTATGTAGAGTGACAAGTAGAATGATGAGTATGTAGAGTGATGAGTAGAATGATGAGTATGTAAAATGACGAGTAGAATGATGAGCATGTAGAGTGATGAGTAGAGTAATGAGTATGTAGAATGACGAGTAGAATAATGAGTATGTAAAGTGACGAGTAAAGTGATGAGTATGTAGAATGACGAGTAGAATGATGAGCATGTAGAATGCGAAGAACGAAAATGTTGTCAAACTGTTTAATGATGCTGTTAATCATTTAATTATTTATGCACAAAGATAAATGATTCAATTTATCAGTTATTAGATTTAAGTACAAGATTAATGACGTAATTTAATGATGTTTGATTAAATCTCTGATTTGATTATTTGTCAACGATGTCAATGATGTCAACGTGATGATTAGCTGCGTGTGAGATGACGAGATCTCTTTACGTGAAACTGCGTAGTAAAAGATAATAAGATAGCACTCTATTGATGATAGAACTAATTGCTAAGAAACAAAAGCAAAAGCTTGCAGAGTTTTCATCTTCTGTCAAGTCATTATCTCTATTCACTCGTTAATCTCTTCAATCTAATCTCGCGAGCTAGTCTTGCAAATACACATTGTTCATAGTTGATGAGATGCATTCTTACAACTGCATTTTCTTTTAAAGACTTGATCTTTGAGTCTTCATAACATTGCATTGTCTTCTTGCAGCTGACAACGTAGCAATGACTTCTTCAGCGCTTTAACATCTGTGTAGAAGCGTCGTAAGTTAATCATGTTAATGAGCATAAACAGAGTTAGTGCAAGATTGTTGATATCAATCTCTTTATCTTTGCTTCTTTTTCTTTTTTTCTTTTCTTCTTGTTTCATCTCAGCATACTCTTTCATGAGTACTGTTCTTTTGAACTTAATGAGACATGAGATTTGCTATGCGTATCTTGCATAGCTTGCAGCTCAAGATATGAACTTCTTTCATTACAGCATTGTTGTGATGCAAGTCAGCTTATGAGTTAACGTAAGTGACATAGCAGCATCAACATCATCATCATCATTATCATGATAAATAGCAGCGTTGCGTTCACTAAACTCATGCTAACATGCTTGCTCAGTCTGCTCTTTTCGTTGAGATGCATATTTTCATCATTGCTGCTGCATTTGTCACGTCTGCTTTTCTTACATCTTCTGTATTAATGACTGAGCTTACGACTTTTGATAAACATATTTATCTCTGCGTGCTTCAATAAATGCTGATGCATGATAGATCATAATGATCAGATGATCTGATGCTATCGCTGCGTTCATTGTCTGAGCGCAGCGATAACTCACACATGTCGTGCTCTCATCGAGCGTGCTCGCAAATGCAAGTACTGCTTCGTAAGAAAGCATGATTGCATGATGAGCTCAGTCTCACGTCATCTTCAGCTGTCAATGTGTCATGCTGCGCTGATGATGATTAATCACTTCAACGCTTGCATCAAGACTCATCTTGCTCTTCATCTTTAATAATGAAAGAGTGAATAGTTTTTCTTCTCAGCATGTGAGATTGTATCTAACAGTTGAGTAAAGACTCTCGCTTCTCTCGTTCTCATCACTTCTCATCATCATCACGTCACTTTATTTTCATCTTGTAAGTATTAACTGAAGTAAGCAGTGTGTAATAAGATTCGCTGATGAATAAATAACTCTTTTCTTCACTTTGATGTTCTCGCTTGCGATCGTTGATCGCTTCTTTTCTTCGTTCTTTTATGATGTTCGTTGTCTTCTTTTTTAGAAAACATATGTTGCGTGAAATTTTATAATTGTAGTTTAGTATCAACTTCTTAAACTCGCGTCTTTATGCTTTTGATACTCTCTCAATTGTGACTCTTATGTAATTTATCTTTCTTTTTCTTCTTTGACTTCTTTGCAATTGACTGATGTACTTGTCTTTCTATCTCGTAGTTCTCAATGATCTTCTTTGCATTACTAAGATTTTTCATTGATTCTCAAAAGTTTTTGTAGAAAGATGAATCAACTCATTGAACTAGATACTCAATTTTTTCTTTCTTGATTCACTGATCAAGTATCTTCTTTATCTTTCATTTCTTTTTTTCTTTCATGAGAATGATTTGCAACTTCGAATTCTCATCACGTGAGTGTCAGAATTTCAATAAAGAGACATGAAAGATCAAGTGAATTGCATCATATTTCTCAGATAATTCAAGCTTATATGCTTGCATGTTGATCTTCTTCAATATTCTGAATGATTTTAATTGTTTGTAATCAATCTTCTTCTTTGATCGAAGTGTATGAATGTTTATACTTTGCAGAAGCACTTTGTCTTTCATTTGAAAGTTTGCAACTTTATGATGAGCATTATAATACTTTGCTTGCTGCTCTGCTACTCACTTTCATAGTTTCATTAGATGTTCTCTGATACTTTGTAATCATTCTGCTCACTTCATAGTCAAGAATGTCTCTCTCTTTAAAGTTCTGTTCTCAGATGTCTCTGCAAAGCTTGCAATGTATCTCTTTAGAAGTTCATGTGAAGTTTTTTCAATACTAGCGTGTACATTGTTGTTATATGCAAACATCATCATTGACAAAAGCTCTGATCAGTTATTCATCTTGTAATTGAAATACACTTGCAGATAGTGCTCAAGCATCTGATTCTGTCTTTCTGTTTGATCGTTGATTTGCGAATGAAATGCAATGCTTAGCTTTCGCTTTGCTTCAAGATGTCAACATAAAGTGATTCAGAAATGATTGATAAACAGTGAGTCTTGATTTAATATAATGCTTCACATCATTTTATGCTGAGATACGAATTTTCATCATAGCAGATTCACAAGTTTCTTGATGTTCAGATCTTTGATCATCGAAATATAAATTACGTGCTTGATTAACTTATCTATCATTATCAATATAGCATCGCTTGTTTTTTCAATGTATGAATTCTTTGCAGAAAGCATGTCTGTTATGAAATTCATGATCATCATGTGAAATGAATTCACGCTCTTTGAAAATATAAACATCAGCTTCTCATAAAGCTTATAATGATGCACTTGTACTCGCTGACAGTTTGAACAGATGCGAACATATTTCATCATCTTTTTGAGCATTTTCGATCAGTAGTATTTTCTTCTTATCACAGTCTTAATATGAGCATATGCAAAATGATCTGCTTCGAAATCATCATGATTCATATGCAGAATCTCATTTCTTGTAGCAGAGTCATTGAATACATAGACTGCAAGATCACGACGTAACAGTTCATCATTCTTCATACTTCATTTTGAAAACTCATTCTTTCTAGATGCAAATTGTTGACATCACTTCTCATTCATAATAAAGATGTTTCTTTGTTGTAACTTCAGTAGTCACGCAGTCATTGATTCACTCATCTTCAAATAGAATCTCTTCGACTTTATAATTTGATGAATCAGAAGTTGAGATGATGCAGTGTTTAGAATTCTGCAAGATCTAGCAAGTACTTTCTTATTTGAACACATGACTTGAGTATCTGCAATGACTATGTCATTCAGTTGCATCATCAATGCTGCGAGTTTGATTGCTGTTGAAACTTCTTCATTTTCTAGCAGCTCAGATTGACATTTCTGATTGCGAAGTTTGTTTCGCAGAGTAAATAGAAAATAATCATTATTCTTCTTGCTATCATTTGATTTCATGATGTCGAGTCTTCTTGACAACACATCTGCAGAGTTTAATTTGTCTCTGCGATATTTTATATGAAAGTCAAACGCAGCTAATTTCTCAGTTTAATGCATCTGTCGTACGTTGAGCTTCTTCATCATCATAAAGTAACAAAGATTATTGTGATCTGTTATCACACATATGAATTGCTTGCTATTTTGAAGATAGTGTCATCAGTTCTTAAAATCAAGAACTATAGTGTACAACTTTTTATTATGCATGTCTCATTATACTTCAGCTTCTTTGAACTTATAACTATAGTATACAATGAGATGTCATTGATCAGTCTTGCTCTTCTGATCAAGCATGTCTTCAACTTCGTGATTTGATGCATCAATCTTCATGCAAAGATCTGCATCTCAATCGTAGTGTTTCAAAATGAGAGCATTGACAAAGATTGCTTTCAATCTTTCAAAAGCTTTTCTTGCTTTTGATGTCATTGCAAAAAGTGAATACATTGTTTTCTTCTTTGCATTCTTGATTAAATCTGTTAAGAACATAATGATTTGAAAGAACTTTTTTATAAATTGTTGATAAAATCTTGCAAATTTCAAGAATACAAGAATGTTTTTTGCAGACTTGAGTTCAGATCAGTTAGTGATTACATCGATACAAGACTGTTTCATCTGAATATCTTTTTACTTTATTATGAATTTCAGAAAGATAACTTTGCTACGATTGAAAGTGCATTTTGACAGCTTGACATACAATTGATATTTCAGTAGCGCGCGAAGAATCTTGCACATATGCTCTCAATGCTGCTCTTTTGTCTCAGAGTATACTAAGATGTCATTCAGATATATCATGCAGCAAATATTCATGAATGACTTAAGCGCATGATTTACATAGAACTGAAAGATTACAGAAGCATTTATCAGTTTAAAGAGCATCATCTGATACTCAAACTGATCATAGCATGTATGAAAAGTCTGTCAGAAACCGAGCTAGACTAGAAATACTATCAATATAAAAGACTGGTATTATTATTATTACTTTGATAGAATCTAGATACAAGACAATACATCAAATAATGTACAAGATGAAAGACAAAGAGTGAAAGAAAAGAACGAAAGCTCAACTTCTATATACATGAATCAAGCAGAATCAAGACTAGACAGTAGTTTTATTGATTTAAGATTGCAGAAGTTCATGCACACAACATAAATGATTGAAACAAAATTGCTGAAACTAGATTAAGATGATGATGACTAGATTGATGACTTGATTCATTGAACTGTGAAATGAGTTCAATGAATCGAGATTATCTAAAATATTGATGATTTATGTTTTAAATTGAGTTGATGATCTGACATCATGACAGTAACTTCTCTCTTCAAGACTGAGCTTCTGCAAGATGACAAGAAGAAACAAGATGAGATGAGAAAGAATTGAAGATGAAGATTGAAACAAAATGAGAATTAATGTGAACGCATTTTAATGTGATAAAGCACAAACGAAACTGAAATAGATTTGAGTCACATCTGAGTTAAATCTGAGCAAGATTTCTATAAAATGAGATGAGATGAGATGCATTTTAATGTGATGATGCACAGCAAAATTGAAATACATCTGAAACACATCTGAGTCAGATTTAAACAAGATGTCTGAGTCAGATCTAAACAAGATCTGAGTCAGATTTAGACAAAAAAGAGACGAAATGCAATTTAATGTGATGATGCACAGATGAAACTAGAATACATCTGAGTCACATCTGAGTCAAATTTTAAACAAGATGTTTGAGTCAGATCTGAACTGAATTGAAATGATGAAGATTAAACTTAAAGTTCTTGACATTGACATTGAGATATCACACATGACAGTACATGTGATTCTTTAACGACAGAATTGACGAGATGATATTCATTGAGCATTTTCTCACAATTATTCAGAAGATGAAAAGACTTTTAAGTAAAGAAGTGATCTTCTCAATCAACATAATACTTGAGCAAAGATAAATTATAGCATTTATTATGCTTGAAGTTTAGTATGCTGTTTACATATCAGAATCTTTCATCATTCTTGATAATAATGAGTTCTTAAGATTTCTGATGTTGACTTGAAAGAAAATCACTTGTGATATGATTCAAAAGAATGACATAAAAGATTGAATGAATCTTCATGAATGTTGAAAGATTTAACTCAATGATCAGAAAATTGTTCTTGAAAACACGCTTGATTTTGAAGAAATCAACGTTATGATCATTTAACTTGACAGCGAGATGAGCAATGCTAAGATTGTGAACATTCAATCAGACTTCATCTTCAACAAAGTATTTAAAACAAGAACGACGAAAGAGATTAACATTGAATTTGTAGATGATCTGAGCTATAAGCATCTCATCATGTAGATGCTCAGTTAGTTTCTTCATTTTCTTGATGAACTCTTTGACATTGATTATCTTGTTTCAAGCTTGAAACGTAAGATTCTTAAGCAGAGATTCAAAAGACTTGAAGTCTAAACGTGAGTTTTGACTTGAATTGATCAAGAAAAGTAATGTTAAAGTGATTAATAATGATGTGTTATTGACGATGAATTCAACTTCAGAAAGTCACTTAGCTCAGTCATTCTGCATGTAGTTGATGAAGACTCAAAGATAATGCTTCATGACAGCATTGATTCTTTTGATTTGAGCATCGATTTCAGAGTGATACGTCGTTGATAACTTGACTTTTATCTTCAGCATTTTACACATATGCTTTCAAACATCGAAGATGAATTGTGTGTCTTGATCAGACATGAAGAACTCAAGTAAATCATGATGTTTTCAAACATAAGCATAGAAACAGTTGATAGCTTCTTCAACTTTCATAGAAGTGATGAGAACTAAATGTTTCATTTTGATAAGATGATCAATGAAAACTAGAACATATCTATATGTGATATTTATGAAAATATTGAGCAATAAAGAATTTACATAATTCATGAAAACATCACATCAACAACGTTCGAAAACTGAAAGAGAACACAATCATTCTTGAGTTCATTGTCTAGAAAGCTTGAAACGTGTGCACACGTGACAGTTTCATACAAAGCATTGAACATACTTATAAATGTTTAATCATCAGTAAACTTGACTGATCAGTTTATAGCTTTTTGCTCTTTCTGAGTGATCATTGATAGACTGATCGCGTCAAGTCGAGTACTTGAGTTTGAGTTGAATACTCGACTCAAAAAGTGTTGAGTCAAGTTGAAATTTTTTTGAAAAAGTGTCGAGTTGAATTGAGAAGTTGAACTTGAGCACTCAAGTCGAGTTGAGAAGCTTGACTAAATAACTCGACTCGAAAACTCGACTTGACTCGACAAGATATTAGATAAATGTAAATAGCTTGATTGAACAGTCTTCATAATTTTCTTCATAACTTTCTATCATGTTTTCTCGTCATGACTCTCTATCAAAGTCAAACGATCTTCATGTTTCTCTTCATGTTTTTCTTCATGTTTCTCATCATAACTTTCTTCATGTTTCTCTTCATGTTTCTCTTCATGTTTCTCATCATGATTTTCTATCAAACGATCTTCATGTTTCTCTTCATGACTCTCTATTAAAAGATAATGCAAAAAGATAATGCAAAAGTCAAAAACCGAAAAATTTTCTATATTTAACTCTCTTGACGTTAAGCTCAAGTTCTTGACGAATCGAGTTGAATTGACTCAATTCTCAGTCGAGTCGAGTTGCATTGAATTGAAAATATGAGCAATTCGACTCAATCTCGATTCGAGTTCAAAATGTCAACTCGAAACTCGACTCGATGATCAGTCTAATCATTGATGACACTATTATGAGCGAGCTGAATGATACGAAAACATAATTTATCTGAGTTGAGTATGTACTTTCTTTCTTGAAAGTACAGATGATTCTCGTGTTCTTCATACTCAACTAGAAAGATCTTGTTGTGATGTCGTGCTTTATTATGAAGCACTTCAATTATCTGAGCTGCGAATTTATCATTAATTTCAACTTGCTTTCACAATGTCTGAGTGAGAATGTCAGCAGAATCTTCATCAAGATTCAGAATGTCTTGATCTAGCTGAGACTTAATGTTTTCAATGTTGAATTCTTCAATTTCTAGATTCATGAAAGTTAGAATTTGCAAGAGTGCTGAGATAACTGAGAATAAATGTAACTGAACTGAATTTAAAGTGATGATTTGTGACTGAAGCTTCATGATCTTGATGTCAAAGATGTCAAGAACAAGATTCTTAACAATATTAAGATTTAAAACATGAGTTTTCAGAATTGTTTGATGTTGATATTGATATCAAGAATCGAATGTATCTTTCTTCTTAAAGAAATCTTTTGAGCGACGTGTCAAAGCATTCAACTTATCGTTGATCTTGTTGAGATGATAAGCGATGTGATAGTTGAATCTAAACAGAAACTCACTTCAACGAGCTTGATGATGACTCAACTGCTTAGTTAACATAAAATACTCAAGATTTTTGTGATTTCTGATCATCTTAACAGAATAGATAGAATCTTCAAGCTCTGATCATCATTTCTCAAAAGCATAAACAATGATCATGAGTTTTTTATCGTAGATCTCGTAGTTACACTCAACTGAGTTATGCTTCTTCAAAAAGTAAGCGACTGAATGAAGAATCTTATTCTCATCGTACTGAGAAAGAATGTTTTTGAACACATAGTTCAAAGCATTAATTTCTATCACAATCTTGTGATCTGAATTATAATGACAAAGAATAATCTTGAAAGGAAAGACTTTCTTAAGAATGTTGAATGCAATCTGACATTTCTGAGATCAGACAAAGAATACATCTTTTCTGATGAGACGAGTGAGTGAGATAGCTATTCTACTATAATCATAGATGAATCTTCTATAAAAGTTCGCGAAATCTAGAAAACTTTGAACGTTTTTAACGTTGATCAAGATGAGTCAGTTGACAATGATGTTTATCTTGAAAGAATTCATCTTGATCTTTTCAATGATGATTATCAATTCTAAATATGAAACTTAAGTGACGTGAAACTTGCATTTAATTATATTCATCTGAAGATCTGCTTCTTGCAGCTTTTGCAAAATGAGCTTGACATGAATCTTGTGCTCGAGTTCATTGTCGAAATAAATCAAGATGTCATTCAGATAAGCTGTACAAAACTTATTTAAATGTTTGCAAAGAGTATTGTTGATGTACTTCTGAAATGAGATAAATTCATTACATAGATTAAAGAGCATGACTAGATACTTGAATAATTTAAATTGAGTGCAAAAAATGATGAGAACTTCATCTTCTTCTTTGATTCAAAGTCGATTGAACGCAGAAATGATATTCAGCTTGATAAAGATTTTAGCTTGATTTAGACGATTCAGCATTTCTAAAATCAGAGACAAAGAATATTGATTCTTGACTATGATAGCATTTAGATCTCGATAGTTCACGCAGAAGCAAAGTTCTTCTTCAAGATTCTTGATGAAGAGAACAGAAATGATCATCTGAAAGTGATTGACTTGAATGAAATCTTTGCTCAAATTCTCATTCAGATAACGACAAAGTTCTAGAATTTTATCACAACTCATGTCATACAAAGCGAAGACTGAGAGCTGAGCATCTTCTTTAAGATGTATGACATGATCATGAGCTTGATGCAAAGACAAGATATTGACGTTCTTCTTGAAGAAGATATCTAGAAACTCAAAATATCTGAACGATAGAATTGTGACTGAATCAATGTTCTTACTTTGTTGATAGACTTTAAGATCTTCTTGTGTCGTGAATGCAGTCAAATGAAATTTCTTTTTCATTTAATGAAGATTCAGATGATAATTCTTATCATACATACTGTTTTGAAAGTGAGATGAAAACTGAACAAGAGTTGAGCTGTTCTGTGAATAAACAATCAAAGTTGTGTGACGTGATTTTGATTCATTAGAGTTTAAATTAAAAGACGAGATTGACTCAAGATTCAAGAAAACATCGATTTTCTTTAGAATGATGCTAAACACTTCAATGTCTTTGACATGAGCAGCATGATCAAAGCTTCAAGCTTTTAACTCAACTATGTCAAGTTGTATAAAAGATTGATTGAATTGAAAAGCAACAGAAGTTTTAAAGAGAGAAGAATTTTGACACTTGATTTTTGATGAGTATTTTTTTTGAATGACTTGAAAAATACAACTAGAAGCTTCTTGTTTCAGATGAGAGATAAGATTGAATGAGATTTATTTCTTGTGAATGAGCTGAGTATTAGTTGACTTTTCATAAGCGAACGAAAAGTTATATTGCTTCTTGTGAGCAGATGAAAAACTGAGTTACTTCTTTCAAGCAAATGAGAAACTAGATTGCTTCTTGCAAGTGAACTGAAAACTGAATTGCTTCTTTCAAGCGAATGAGAAACTAAATTGCTTCTTGCAAGCAAACTGAGTGCTGAATTGCTTCTTGTGAGCAATTTGTAGACTGAATTGCTTCTTGTGAGTGATCTGTAGACTGAATTGCTTCTTGTGAGTGATTCATAAACTGAGTTGCTTCTTGTGAGTGAATTGAGAACGAGACTGAAAGAAAGCTACTTTGTTAACTTTGAACGAGAAATTTTCTTCTTGTTGATTAAGATCATAAATCTTGACGAGAAATGAGCAACAATGATTAAAACAGAAGAAGAAAGACAAGATAAGAATATTGTGTTCAAAATTAACATCAATGACGTGATGATGAAGTCATGATAAACTCATGATGATGAGATATTGACTTAATTCAGTGACATAGAAGAATAGTCTCTTGATGTGTTTGTCAAGAATCATTGTAATTTCAACAACATGAGTAATGTCATTGATTAAAGCGACTTGATCATCAAATTCTTAAAGTCTGTGAAAGTGAATTAATTGATGCAAGAAAAGATGATGTTGTTGCGCGAAGAATTTATTCATAAAGACATAAGCAAAGACTTCACTATCAATCAGAGCAAGAGTAAAAACTCTAGATTAAGCTTGATGTAAAATACAAAATACTATTATGTGATTATTTTTGAATGTTGAATTAAATTCAAAGAGTTTCAAGACAGATTTAGCAAAAAACTTTCTATATGATTGAAGTGAGAGTGAAAAGATTGAAACTAGTAGACAAGATGATATGTATACAAATCTCTGAACGTGATTTAGTTTAAAGACTAAACTTTTTTAGCAAACAGTGAGACTTCTTCATTTATACTGACAATGTCACTGTCGTAAACGTTCATGATATGTAGAGTGAAGAACTTCTTATTTGAGCATTCTTTAGCAATTTTGCTTGAATGTTACAACTTGCAGTAGTAGCACAGCTTTCACTTGTTGCAGATTTTCTTAATTTCAGAAATGATCAAAGTCTTATCTTGAACGATGACAATGATGAAGCTTAGATTCATTGACTCATCAAAAGACAAGAGAGAGAAAGATGAAGATACTGTTGAAATAACAGTCACAAAGATGATGATCTTTGAACTCAAAAAGTTACTAGTCAATGCAAAAATGCTCTTAACTTTAATAAATGAGACAATGATGAAGATGAAGTGAGATTGATGATGCTTAAGCTGCTGAAACTCTTCATCAATGTTAAAGAATGCTTGAATTCATTAATAAAAGATGAATGATTGAATTTCATCAAGATTTCATTAGAAGAAAATGATGACTTAAGTGAAATAATTGACATTGCACTTCAGACAGTCAATCAATAAGAAATTTTTCATCAAAGAACATTCTTTCTTTTGATAAAAGAGATTGTAATAGTCAACAAAGCTATTCATGTCTTACTTCAGAGTTTCGCGAAAATATAGATGAACATCTTTTGTCTTGAAAGAGTTGTTGCAGCAATGATGTAACTTATGTCATCAATTTGCAAAGATGAAAATGATACAGAGATCATTGATTCAATATTGACTCATTAGATTGTGAGTTTTCTTATCTATGATAAATCATGACTCAATATAGATGATCTTGACTTGATGAAAGAGATAATGATCATCTTTCATGTTCATGCACTGTATCAGACTCTGCTCTCATGCATTCAATCAATCTTTGTTTCTTTCATATTTAAATATGTTGAGAAGCTTCTTGAATTTAGAAGCGATGAAGATAGCGACAGAGTTTGCAAAGAGATAAACGATGAGAAAAGATTGATTGTTCAAGATTTGTGCAATGATCTGAGCTATCATTGCAAGAAACTGAGAATTCAATTTTATATAAATTGAAGAATTAAAAATGATGAATGAAGATGAAGTGATAACATCATGTTGTTGAACTTGATTTTGAAGCTTTTGCATTACGCAAAAGATCTCAACTGAATTTTCGATCACACTTTGAGTGAACTGTTCAGCAGCACGCTCATCGTTGATCGAGAGATTGTGAAATGACTGTTATGAGCATGCTCAGCCTTCTACTGAGACGTGCGTTCTTGAAGTGAGCCTAGACTTTATCAAGTCTAGCGCTCTTCTTTCTTCTGTACATATAGTCTTCGCATCTCGATAGATCTCGCTCTTTAGCTTTGAATTCTCGTTTATCTAATTTACTCTTCGTTTATCTGTATCTTTATGACTTGCTCTAGACATGATTCTAACATTATTCAAAGCTTCATACATATCACACGACAGTGATTCACTTTCTAGTTTAGTTGAATTTTGCAGCTCTATGATCGAAAGCAAAGAATAATTCTGAATGATCTCTTTATTGAGTCAATCATCAAACAGAACAAGCTCTATCGAACGCGATAGACATGAACAGCACAAGCTTTATTGAATGTGATAAACATGAACAGAACAAGTTCTGCGACGCGTTGCAGACATGAATCAGAAGACAACAATTGATCTCTTTACTGAGCTCGTCACTTAATATTTAGTCTGCTTGAACGACACTTGAAGTGAGTCTGCTTCAATGACAACTCATTTGATTCAGTCACGAATCTTTTCTTATTTGTACCTTCTACGATTTACCTCTATTCACGACATTGACGACAACAGCAAAGATGATATGTACTGCAGACAGAATAGCATATACTATATGTCTTGAAAGAATAGAACATATACTATATGTCTGAAAACACGAAGATATGAGCTGAAACTCATTCATCGTTGAATATTTGAAGCTGAATAGAAAGAGTCTGCTTGAATGACAAGAATAGTGAGTCTGTTACAAGAGCAGATAATGATTGATCTTGTCATCAAGCTCGTCACTTGAAAACAAGCTCTATCAAATGCAATAGACATGAATGAAACAAGCTTTACTACATGCATGTAGTAGACATGAACGAAACAAACTTTGCAACATGCATGTAGCAGACACGAATTAGAAGACAACGATTGATCTCATTGACTGAGCTCGTCACTCAATAGTGAGTCTGCTTGAACGACACTTGAAGTGAGTCTGCTATAATGACATCAGAATTCGACAGTGAGTCTGCTTCAATGACATGAATTGAACAAGCTTTGAAACGCGTTGCAGACATGAATCAAAAGACAATGATTGATCTCTTGATTGAGTCAGTCAATGAACAGAACAAGCTTTACTATGTAGTAGGCACGAATCAGAAATGAGTCTGCTTCAATGACATTTAGCAAGAAGAAATAGGCTTGAAACGTCTGATGAAATGAGCTTGAAACACTCTATGTCAAGAAGAAATAGACTTGAAACGTCTGATGAAATGAGCTTGAAACACTCAAATAGAACGATAATGAAATGAACAAGAAAGAAAGAACTGATTGAAGCAATGAGATCATTGCTTGACTGAGAAAAGAGAGTAATGTTACGAGCGTGCTCAGTCTTCTACTGAGACGCGCGTTCTCGAAGCAAGTCTAGCGCTCTTCTTTCTTCTGTACATATAGTCTTCGCATCTTGATAGATCTCACTCTTTAGCTTTGAATTCTCATTTACCTGATTTACTCTTCATTTACCTGTATTTCTATGACTTGCTCTAGACATGATTCTAACAATGACTTCATTTGAGTGAAAGAGTAACTAGATGAGATTTCAACGTATGAAAACGTTGCAGAAAGTGTAGATCTTTCGTAATGTCAGAAACTGAGTTAAACTAGAGATACTATCAATATAAAAGACTGATATTATTATTATTACTTTGATAGAATCTAGATACAAGACAATACATCAGATAATGTACAAAATTGTTACGATTCTAGTCTTCATCTTGATTTCATTCTAATCAAGTTTAGTGAGCATTCAAGCTAGAAGTGATATCATTGAAACTCTGCATTATATGTGTAAAACGTCAATTCAATCGAGTCTAGCACAGAGTTGAGAAACACACATATAAGAATCGAGTTTTTTTCTGTAGATACTTTTCTTTCTTAGCATTTATCTATTAGTTAAATGACATTCATATGATTCGCTTTATGCTGACTTCTAACAGTAGATAAATGCTAATTAACTACTCTGCTATCGACGTGTAGATGATACGAAATAATCTACTTCGTTTATTCAAAAAATTCGCAAGAGATTCTTTGAATTACTTTTATTCAAATTTATCAAATCACTCACTCAACTTTATCATAATCAATCATTACACACTTATATATCTATCTCTATCTTTATCTTAATTTCTCATCATGACACGCGACTTCAAACCAGTCGAATTTTGAACGACTCGTCTGTTTAGAAGCATTGCAAATAGACGAGTTTCTCTTCTTTCTTTCAATGCTTCAGCTGAATCTCAGAATGTTGCAATCTCATGAAACATCAAGATCGAAGAACAACTACGTCAATGAGCTCTTGATCAGTTGAACGAGATCATCAAGATGTTAAATGAGTTAAGAAATCAACAAGACATGACTTTGAAATGCAATGAGCACTGAATCGTTCTACAAATTGAACATATCAAGAGACTAAAACAGCTAGAGATCAATCACACGTCAATAAACACTTTAGAAGAGATAAACACTTGACTACAAAAGAAGATGTTGAGTCTCAAAGATAGACTTAAAGAAGTACAGCATTCAGCGAATCAGTCTCGATCTTGACAGTCTACTGAGTCTTGATCTACTACGAATCATCTATCTCAACAAGATATTGAGTCACATGCTTCTATCGAGAATCATACTTGACGAGAGACGTCTACTAAGTTCATCTCATTCGAAAATAAACATCATTGATTCTACAAATTCTTGAACTCATTTATATTCATTGATGAAGATGAATTGACTTGAGAAGACTGAAGAAACAAGATGAACGACAATCTGATTGTCAATGTTGATCAATTCAATGATGAGACTATCTGTATTGTTTACATGATGTCTAGATTAGAAGATGATGTTGCGAAGCACATCTTCGCTTGACATTGTTTTGATTCTTCAAATTCATTCACTTCAATCTACGAGCTATTCGATCATTTGAAAGAAATATATGATGAACTGAATAAGAATCGAAAGTCTCGACGCGAATACTGTTGAAAACGAAATACGTATGCACATATGTATGAACATATGTATGAACATATGTATGCTCATACGTATATCTCGACAATTAGTTATTTTCGCTTCGATCGAAGCGACTTGACGCTAGAGATATTTATTCGTTCTTTCACTTCTTTCTTCATCTGTATGCTCTATCATATGCTTTATCTACTAGATAGTCAATATATCTACATGCACATATTCGCTCTGACTCTCATATATCAATAGATTATGAGCTCGAGTTAGCTCTATTTCGCTATCGCAAACAAATCTAAGGGCAGAATTCGAAGCATCGAACTCACTGTCATCAAATTGACGAAAATTTCTTTATCAACCATATTTCACAAAATAACCCTCATATCTCAATCACAATGAAAGATTCAAAGAACTATCGTGTTTCAAAGCTAAAGAGAAGCGAAAACTATGAGTGATGAAAGAAGAATATAATCAATGTCTTGAAAGTCAAAGATCTCTGAATAATCATCTCAGAGAAGCTGAAGAAATCGACATCACTGTCATTCGACGTCTCGACAGCAGATAAAAAGAAGTATATCACTGATGTTCAATATTGAAATGATAGAAACGACAGAGTCAGCGATATAATTGACTTCAGCTGCGAAAAGAGACTCAGAATACATATAATCAAAGCAGAAAACGTCATCAAAATGTGATCTATTCTGAAGACTCAATATGAGCAGTCGAATTTGATTATTCTATTTCTGACAATCAAGAAACTGACTCAAACAAAGCAATTAAATTTCAAATTCATTCAGAACTATGCGAACTCGCTCAAGCAAATCATCGTCAAGTGCTCAGACATCGAGAAAACAATTCAATCGTGAATGCTAAGCAATCTCTTTCTTTTAAATCTTAACGAAAGTCTAGAATCATACATCTTCGACCTGATACAGAGCATCAAGATCAACAAATTCAATCTATTAATCAATGATATGACTATCATCTTAGTCGATCATGACAAGCAATCAAATTCAGAGAAGAACTTCAGCTTCAAAAGTATGATAACTCAGTTTGATGACAAGAAGCGAAAATTCGAAAACAACAGCGAATTTCGAAGAAAATCGAAAAACTGCGCTCATTGCGAGCAAGAAGATCACAGCGAACAGAACTGCTGACTTCTACATTCGAAGCTTCGTTCATATGAATGAAAGTCTCTTCAGAAAAGAAAGAATCTGATCAAAGAAGATGACTTCAAAAAAAGCTTCAAAGTCAGAATAGTCAGAACAATGAAGATCTTCATCGTCTGTCGAGCTGACAGTCACACAGATGTCTGATGAATAGACATCAAAGCTGAGAATCATGTCTGCTATGACATAAGCTTGTTCAATGAACAGTCATATCGAAAGATCATCGATAACAGCATTGTTACTGCAAATAATAAGACAGTACTCATCATCGAGAAGAGTTCGATTATGATTGACATTTTGCTGAACAATTAATCAATCAAAATTCGACTAATCAATGTTTATCACTGTTCAGAACTACACTATAATTTGATGTCAGTCAATCAGGTGAAAGTCAAAGAATATACCTGTAGTATAAAGAACGACGAATTTCGTTTCATGAATTCTAGAAATGTTGTCGCTCTCATCGACTTGAAAAACGATGGAAAAGCATATTTCGTGAATACATCAATCAATCTCTCAAATTTTCAAGTCGATCTGACAAGCAGTTCAGAATCAGTCAAGACGTTATGACGTCAATGACATAAATGATTAGCTCATCTGAATATGACAGACGTCAAGCGTCTAGTCAACATGAGCATCGACATCAATGTGAATTCTGCAAATAGTCTAGAAGACGAAGAATTCTCAGAATTTATATGTGAGACTTGTGTCATAGACAAGCAAAATCGAGTCTCAAGTCGAAAATCTTACATCAGAGTCATTAAAGTAGATGAGCTAGTACATACGAATCTCGTTGACGATGGTAAAATACTTCAGATCAATGAAGAATTCAGATATGTAGCTACTTTCATTGATGACTACAGTCAATATACGATCACATATTTACTGAAACGAAAGTTCGATCTAAAAGATGAACTTTGAAACTACCTGAAATTGATGAAGACTTGAAACATCTCGATTCATCAACTGCGTTCAGATAATGAAGATGAGTATGCTGATCATCAAATTATTGAATTGCTCAAAGAGCATGAGATCAAATGAAAGTTGATGACATCATATAACTTGAGTCAAAATGAAGTTGCAAAGCAATGTTTTTGCACTCTTTTTGAACGAACTCGCGCTATACTGACTAGCGTCAAATTGTCAATACAACTATGAGATGAAGCAATAATGACTGTCATTTACCTGAAGAACAGAAGTTCTATCACTGCGTTGAACAAAATAACTCTCTATGAGACATGACATGACAAGAAGTCTGATCTTAGCTATCTACATACGTTTGAATGTATAGTTTATCATCATGTGAAGAAAGCTCATCGAAAGCTCGATGACAAGAGCTTAAAATGTCAGTTCTTGAGCTACAAGAGAGTCAATCAGTTTCGCTTGTGAAATGAAAAGAACGTACTAATATCTAGTCATGTTCAATGAGATGAGATAGTCATTGAAGTCGAGAGATATGAAGAAGATCTTTTGATACTAGACTTTGATGATTAAATCAATGATTCATCTTTCTTGATAAAAATCACTGAAAATGCGAAGATCACGAAAATTATCGACGATCATCAAACAAGAACATCAGTCGCTTCACAGAAAGCTAGTAGAAGCAGATCACTAGAACTAGAATCAAACGAGTCAGATAGCTCAAGCGATTCTGATGCATCTGATGTTTCGAGCGAACATTTCAAACGAGTCATCGCTGAACCTGTTGACTACAGAACACTAAACAATCTTTGAGTCAGAGATTATAATTGAGACTTTGTCAGTAGAGCAAATCGAGTTCAAATTGAATCGAATACTTCACAAACAGTGAAACAAGCTAGAGCTAATTCTGATTGAAAACAATGAAAGCTTGCATTCAGAAGTGAGCTCGACGCTCACATCAAAAATGACATCTTTACTTTGAAGATATCTTCGTCGAATCAATGAATACTGTCGACGCGCTGAGTAACTATCATTAAGCGAGAACTCAAAGAAAAGATGATCAAATACAAAGCTAGATGAGTGTGTAAGAGATTTCGTCAGAAGCAGAAAATTAACTATGATGAGATCTTTGCTTCGATGATCAGAGTCACGATCATCAAAATGCTTCTAGCATTGATGATCAAATATGACTATGAAGTCAAACAAATGAACGTCATCATCGCTTTTCTAGAAGCACACCTAAAAGAGAAGGTCTGAGTGCAGCAATCGTCGAGATTTGAGCAAAAAGAATCAAATGAAATCTTTTTGACCTGTTGTTTAAACAAGACTCTATATGAATTAAAACAGGCATCTCGAAAATGATATGCAACTCTGAAAGTTTATCTCATCTTCATCGACTATCAAAGAATAGAAATTGATCATTCAATGTTCATTCATGATAATGACATCATTATCATCATCTATGTGAACGATCTGCTTATTCTAGAACCAAATATATTCAATATTCAAGCTCTGAAGCTGCAATTTGCAGAACGCTTTCAAACGAAAGATCTTGACTCAATCAAGTGATATCTAGAAATGCACATAACTCGTAATAGAGCTGAACGAACTCTTTGAATCAATCAAAGCATCTATATCAAGCGAGTCATCAAGCTTCTGAGCATGAGCAATTGCAGCTCAACTAAAACATCGATGCATCACAGATGTCAACTCAAGAAGAACGTCTATTGAAAGTCAAAGAAGTGAGTTGAATATCAAGCTATCTTTGAAGAAATAGAAAGTTATCAATCAATCATCAAAACACTGATGTGAATAGTCTGTCAAACACGATCAGACATAGTCTATGCAGTGAGCAAATGCAGCAGATATTCGATGAATTCTACTTTCAATCATGATCTAGCTGTTAAACAAATCATTCGATATCTAGTTGATACTGCTGAGCTGAGACTTCGATATGAATCTTTCAAAGTGAAGAGAGTTGAGAGAGCTGAATTCTTTGAATATATCGATTCAGCTCATGCGAATTGCTTGAATTCTTGAAGATTCATCTTTGACTATATGTTTTTTCTATGAAATGAATCAATTAGCTGAAGCTTCAAACATTAGCAATGTGTTAGCACGTCATCTGCTGAAGCTGAATACATCAACGAATGTAATGCAGTCAAAGAATTGACCTTTCTGATTTAAGCATTGAAAGAGATGAGGTATGATGATTCAGGTACGAATTCAACTATCATTTTAGCTGACAATCAAGCGACTATAAAAATGAGTAGCAATTTCGTCAATCACTCTCGAGCTAAGCACATTGATACGTCGTATCACTATGTTCGAAATAAGGTAGAAGAGAGAGCAATCAGATTGAAATATATACTCATTGATCAAATGATGATCGATGATCTAATCAAATCTCTGAACTCAGGCAAATTTCTAAGATTCAGGTCAGTTATGAGACTAGCTTCAAGAAATAAGATCACTTCGTCGAGCATGACGTCGACGAGTAAAAAAGCACGATATACATAGAAGATCTGAATAGCTTCACATGAAGCTTCAATTTCTAAGAGAGAGTGTTGAAAACGAGATACGTATGCACATATGTATGAACATACGTATGCTCATATGTATGAACATACGTATGCTCATACATATATCTCGACGATTAGTTATTTTCGCTTCGGTCGAAGCGACTTGACGCTAGAGATATTTATTCATTCTTTCACTTCTTTCTTCATCTGTGTGCTCTATCATATGATCTACCTACTAGATAGTCAATATATCTACATGCACATATTCGCTCTGACTCTCATATATCAATAAATACAACGCTCTGAAGCAAGCAGACAAGTCTTTCAACGTCTTCTACTTCAACTTTATGAAGCTATTCAGCTATTTTGATTATGATGATTGCACTCTGATGAATGATCTTCAGAATAAAATCAACAATCGCTTGCAGAACGCTTTATCAGTCTGTTCAGAGAATTTTACTTCACTTCTTCATCTAAAGAAATTTCTTCAAGATGTGAATAATAAACAGCGAGTCAACTATCAGCTACGCAGCGAACGTTGCACTATCATCGTCAAAGTCATTGTCGTATTTGACAAACGCGCTACTTCATTGTCAGTGATGACTTTGATAATCAATTATGTTAAGTCTATCATCTTTTCTATCTCTGAGTCTGATCGAGCGAAATCATCTATCATCTGCTACATCTGCAAGATCTCGAATCACTTGTTCAAGAATTGCTTTCAAAACAAGATCAACATTTCAACTTCTCAAGTTTTCATCTCTCGTCTACATGAAATCATCATTTCGAAGAATAAATAGAATGAGAAAATGTCTTTCGAGAATAGCGAGGCAAAAAACTAGAGACTTTCATCAAAGACGCGATGAAAGATGTGTTAATTTCTTCAACAACAAGCATGTCAGATGACTCTTTTGCTTCTGAATCTTTGACTACTGAATGTGTACTTTCTAGCAATGAAATTAGTTACTCATTGAAGTCATTGATTGACATTGAAGCTGCTGACTATTCATTCATTGATGAAGTGATTGCGTAGATTGTTTGTGATCAGTTGCAAATCAAGTTTCTGACTTTGATCAAAGCGAAGTCAATTCAAGAATTCGACGATCATTATGCTAAGAAACTCATTATTCATGTCATTTATTCGAATCTAACTGTTCAAGATCATATGATTGACACAGCTTCTATGTTGATCACTCGATTAAATCAACATCAAATGATTCTTGAAAAAACATGAATGAACAAAATCAATCTAGTAATTGATATGCAAATCGATTCTCTTCGATTTTCAAATTTCAACTTTACTAGTCAGAAATCGATTGCTCTATTCTCAAGCAATAAATCAATCACGAAACGAAAAAGCTTGACTTCTACTCATATACTGAAGAGATCTTTCACTTTCGTTACATCTCAATTCAGTCAAAACAAGAAGTTCATTGAACAGTTAAAACAGCGTTGCGCGACTTTGACTAACGTCAATTCTAAATCAACGTTCAGTCTGAAATCATTCTCTTTCAGTTCAATGAACATAGCAATGATAGAGACAGCGACATATAGAATGTTAGTCAAATGTTCAGATGTCAAGATCTTTGCTGTTATCATCTTGAAAATCGATTGACTCATAACTACAGCTGAAAACAAGTCTGAAGAAGTGAATTTGCATGAGCTTTCTTATGCTGAAGCTCTTAAGCAAGTTAAGATCAAGCTTTTCTCTGAATATTATGACTATCTAAACATTTTCGATCGAGCAATAATCAATCAGCTATTATTGCATCGTTTCTATTATCACAAAATTGAGTTGATCGATGAAGAAACGTCTTCTCGAAGCAGACTATATCAGATGTTTGATCACAAGCTTCAGAAGATAAAGAAATATCTGATTAATCATCTAAACAAAGAATTCATTTTCTTCAGCTTCGCATCATACGTCTCGCTCATCTTGTTCATCGAAAAGAAAGACGAAAGTCTGCGTTTCTGCGTTGATTACAGAAAGCTTAATGCTTTGATCAAACGAGATCATTATTCTCTGTCATTGATAGATGAGACTTTCACTCATATACAAGAAAGCAAGTATCTGACTCGATTAAACATCATTGTCGCGTTCAATAAACTACGTATGCACTCAGATAGCAAAGATTTGACTATCTTTATTATCTTCTTTGACTCATACAAATATCATATAATGCTTTTTGAATTAACAAATGAATCGACGTTCTATCAACACTATATGAATGACATGTTGTTTAAATATCTACATCAGTTTTGTCAGATCTATCTAAATGACATTATCATTTACAGCAAGATCTTGAAGAAACACAAGCGACATGTATGATTGATCTTGCATAGACTACGAGAGATCGATCTACAGATAAACATAAACAAATGCGAGTTTCATATGTAGAAAATCATCTTTCTAGAACTATTAATATTCATCGAGAGACTAAAGATGAATTCTCGAAAGATACAGATGATCGTCGAATGATCTATTCTCATCAATCTCACTCAGATACAGTTCTTCATTGACTTCTGCAATTTCTATTGATGCTTTATCAAGAACTTCTCGAAGATTGTTCATTTCATGATTCAACTTACTCAAAAGAAAATCATATTTGAATGAAACGAAGTTTGTCAGATCGTCTTCGATCATATGAAGAGATGTATGATTGAGACTTTTATACTACGTCACTTTGATCAAACTCGTGAGACTATTCTTGAAATTAACTCATTCAACTACGTCAACGATGAAATTCTCTCTCAATATGATGATGAAGAAGTACTACATTTGATTGTCTTCTATAGCAAGAACATGTCTTCTGCTGAATGCAACTATAAGATATATGATAAAAAACTTCTGATTATCATTTGAGCATTTGAACACTGACGACTTGAACTGAAGCTAACTGACATTTCTATCAAGATGTTCATCAATCATCAAGCGCTCATTTCATTGATAAAAGATAAAGAGCTGAGCAGACGTCAGATGCGTTAAATTCAGAAGCTCACTGACTTCAACTTCGAAATAATGTATCAATCTGACAAACAGAACATCAAGATTGATGCATTAACTCATCAAGCTGACGTTGTGTTCAGAGATTCAGAAGATGAGCGCATTTGCTATCAATGAATCACTATTCTGACTTCGAATTGAATGAAAATTGCTGATCTAAAGAAGAACATCAGTGAATCAATCTATAAACAGATTCTTGAGACTAATGAGATCGACGAGAATTGTACGCTACTTCGCGAAGCAATAGCAAGAAATGAGACACAATATGAAGATATCAAATTGAAGAATTGTTGAACTCAGAATGAAATCTTGTATCATGATAGTCAGTTATGAGTCTTGTTCAATGAGCTTCTACAAATAAATCTGATTCGTGAGATGCACGATTAATCATCAGTTGATCATTCTGATATTCTTAGAACTGTGAAAGTCATAAAGCGAAACTACTATTGATCATTCATGCGAAAAACGATAGATTGATATATTCGAAACTGCTATATCTGTTAACGTTCAAAGATATTTAAAGATAAATCAAATGACTTGCTTCAATCTCTATCAATATTTAAACAGCAATGACAAAACATAGCAATGAACTTCATTATCAATCTATCTGATTCAAGCGAGTACAACGCTATTCTGACGATCATCTGCAGATTGTCAAAGAAAAGACATTATATTTCTTGCATCACTGATGATGAAGATATCACTGTCGAAAAGACAGCTGAAATGCTGATTCAATGAGTATATTGAACTCATGATTTATCAAGCTTCATAGTATCTGATCGAGATTCGCAATTCATCTTTATACTATGAAAGTTTCTTTGCAAACGACTGAGCATTTTTCTTCAGTTGTTCATCGTCTATCGTTCTCAGATCGACGATCAAAGCGAATGAGTCAATCAGATCATCAAGCGATATCTTTGATTCTTTTGTTCGTATATGCAGAATGACTGATCTAAGTGACTACTCATGATCAAGTTTGTTGATAATAACATCTTGTTCTCAGTCATCTTCTTGACTCTCTTCTTCATGACCAAGAGCTTTCATTCTCATATGAGCTTCGACTCTGACATCATCGAGTATGAAAGCATTCACGAACGCTTGCAGATTGATTGAGTCAAGAATATATCTGAACAAATGAACAAGACATTAATCTTCGCTCGTGAAGCTCTGATCAAAACACGAAAACAAATGATGAATCAAGCTAACAAGCATAGAAAGAAGATCAATTACAAGATTGAATCAAGAGTGTTTCTGAATAAACGAAACATCATTACAGCGAGACTTTTCAAAAAATTAAATGACAAGATGCTCAATTCTTTTCAGATCATTGATTTCATTGACTCATTCTATAAATTGAAACTACTCAAGACTATGTGTATACACGATGTATTTCATTCAGAACTTCTTCGCTTCGTCATCAATGATTCTCTGTCTGATCAGAAGAATGAACTCTCGAGATCAATAGTGATAAACGATGAAGACAAATGAGAAATCAATGATATATTGAACTTTCGATAATATCGAAGACGACTTCAATATCAAGTCAAATGAAAGAGTTATGACAACGATCTCAACTGATATAACGCTGACGACGACGAATTTATGAACGCTCAAGAGATGATTGATGACTTTCATATCAAATATTTAAGAAAAGCGCACTAAGAAACAACATTCATGCGAACATGAATATTCAAGAGAGAAAAGTAATGTTACGACTCTAGTCTTTGTCTTGATTTCATTCTAATTGAGTCTAGTGAGCATTTAAGCTAAAAGTGATGTCATTGAGACTCTGCATTATATGTGTAAGACGTCAACTCAATCAAGTTTAGCACAGAGCTGAGAAACATATATATAAGAATCGAGTTCTTTTCTGTAGATACTTTTCTTTCTTAGCATTTATCTATTAGTTAAATGACATTCATATGACTCGCTCTAGACTGATTTCTAACAAAGATAAAAGACAAAGAGCGAAAGAAAAGAATGAGAACTCAACTTCTATATACATGAATCGAGCAGAATCAAGACTAGACAGTAGTTCTATTGACTTAAGATTGCAGAAGTTCGCGCACACAACTGAGATGATCAAAACAGAATTGCTGAAACTAGATTAAGATGATGATGACTAGATTGATGACTTGATTCATTAAACTGCAAAATGAGTTCAATGAATTGAGATTATTTAAGATATCAATGATTTATGTTCTAAATTGAGTTGATGATCTGACATCATGACAAAGTCGTTTTTCATTCATCGCTCTTGCAAATTCAAATGCAATGATAAACGTTGTGAATATCAATTTTGATAAAGTGTCTTGCATGAGCAAAGCGATTCAACGTTTCAAACAGTAAAAACAATGAGTAATTGTTCTTTACTGTTATTTCATTGAGATCATGATAGTTCACGTATAAATGAAAACTTTCATTCAACTTCTTTACAAACAACACAGATGCTTCTGCAGAACTACTTGATGAATGAATTCATTTCTTCTCTAGCGCGCTGTCTAGATAGTTTCATATTGCAATGAACTCATCTTGTGTCATTTTATAAATAAACTCGATGCAAGATATTTTGCTTTTCATCAGATCAATGAAATGTTTCATCTGATCATGCGTATTCAGACTATCAGAAAGAATCTCAGAAAATACTTTCTTGAAATCTTAAATAGTAAAGAGTATCTTTGATTCTTTCGCTTAAAGCGCATGACATCTTACAGTTTAATGATCTGCATTCTGCAATAAGTCATTTGTAGATAGCAGCTGATAAAGCAGAGTTACATAAGTTTTTTCTCTTCTTTTAGCTGCAAGCATTGTCAGCTTGACAAATTTTGATGTCTTGCACAGATTAACTTGTATTTGCTTTGCACGTTGAGTGCTGTTTTCTCAATATGATCAGCGACGTTTGTGTCAGCGAATATTCGAGTCAATCTCATCTAATCATGAATAGTCAAGAATCATATCATATTCTTGCATGTTCACAGCATGAAACTCAGTGTTTCAGCTTTTGCGAACTTTCTTATAATCAATCAACTCAATATCAATCTGATGTGTATCATAGCAGAGAATTTGATGATCATCAATTGTCTGAATCTGTTTCAGAGTTGCATGATTCTTCAATAACTTATGCTCTTTACTCATGATTGCAATATAAAATTTCGCTCGATTTCAGAGTCAATAAGACAGTGAGCTTCGCGCACTCTTTCAGAAGCATTTGTCAATACTGATATCATTAATGCATATAACAATCATCTTTTTGTAGTTATATTTAATGATTCAATGATGAACATCAGACTTTCTCTTTTCTCATTTCTTTATCATGATTATGAGTCTCTTGTTTGAATGCATAGTTAAAATACATCAAATTATCAATCTTGTGTTTCATTTTCTTGCATGATCAGCACATAAGATTGAATGAAGCAGCATCTTGCTTGAACTTACTGAACTTGAGTGTTGCATCGTCTTTAAACTGCGTGCTTGAAGCAAAGAACTTCAAATTCTTCATTTCAGCAATAAACTTCGTCTTTTCATATGAGAATTGAAAACTCTTCTGAGATGCTGCACTCTCACTTTGCTGCGAATGTAACTTCAACAACGCGTCAATGTCTTGCAAATGCAAGTCAATGTTTATAAGATGCTTTAGCAGATCGATATAATTGATAGAGATGTATGAAATGTAAAGAGACTCATTCATGATAATTTCATTAATCTTCATTCACAAGTACATCATGCAAGTCTCATTGAATATATGATAGTTCAGATCTGCATAGAGTCTGATAAGATATTGCTTGAAATTCATGATGTTTTGATTGACTCACTGCTTTGCAATCTTAAGTCAACATTCTGTTTGAAAGTTGTGAATTTCAGAATTACTAAGTTTAGCATGCAAGTATTCAATGTAGTACTTTCAATCAAGTATTTCATCATGATTATACATGCTCATCACATGATCTTGTCATTGATTGCAAGACTTCTCTGACAAGTATGATGCAGATCATTGCAGCTTCTCTTCTTTCATGATGAAATCAGATTATGTCATGACTATGAAGTTTTTGCAGTCTTGCAGTCAGAACATCAAGAAGTTGTAGTTTGTGATGCTTTGCTCTTTAAACTCGCAAGATTGATTAGCACACTTACGTGCATTACTTCAATAGTGATTATCACTATGTTGACGTTGATGATTAGAGATTGATCAAGTTTCTCGCTTGAGTTTCAATATGCAAAGTTACAAGACAAGCAGTATGTTCTGCATCTTCAGATTCTTTAACTGCTTGCGTACTTTGCTTGCTGATCATCAAGAGATATGATTTGTTTGTTCATTAAATTCTCATAACTTGAACTTCTCATCTGCATGTTTGAATGCGTGATTCTCAGATCTGTTCTGATGAGACGATAAATTCTCAGTGTGAAAGAAGTTATCACTTCTTTCAATTGTGCAACTTTTAATGAGTCGCTGCGCGTTTAACATCTTTTACTGAGCAGCTTCGTGCAAATGAAGCAATTAAAACTGTGAGACAACAAGATCTCTTTACGTGAAACTGCGTAGTAGAAGATAATAAGATAGCACTTTATTAATGATAGAACTAATTGCTAAGAAATCAAAGTGAAAGCTTGCAGAGTTTTCATCTTCTGTCAAGTCATTATCTTTATACACTTGTTAATCTCTTTGATCTAATCTCGCAAGCTAGTTTTGCAGACATGCATCGTTCATAGTTGATGAGATGCATTCTCACACTGCATGTGATTGACTAATTAACACTTGAGAATTTGTCAATGTTCTTGAATCTAAAAGAGATGATGACAGCAACAAAGTTCACAGAAAGATGAATGATGAAAAGAGATTAATGTTACGAGCATATCAAGACTGAACAAGACTGAAGCTTTAATCAATTCGCAGTGAACACTAGCAAGTTTTCTGCGTAATGATTAGAACTAATCAGCGAGCTAGTCAGGTTTGACTCAGATTTGACTCAAATATGACTCAACACTCTTTTTTCTTTCTTAACACTCTTTTCTTTCATCAACATCTTGTTCATCTACATCACATTCTTCTCATGTCACAAACACATTTCTTTCGAGTCTAGTGCAGTCTCTGAACATTACATAAATAGAAGTTTTTGTATCAATCTTCTTCTGTATTCTTAATATTCAATTATAGCTATTTCTAAAGATCAAGCACTATCAATTCTGATCTTCATTGATTGTATCATTTAAACATGATTCTGACAATTAATTGTTTAAGATTTATGCAATAATCTGAATTATCATCATAAAAAACTGAGAATTCAACTTTATATAAATTGAAGAATTGAGAATGATGAATAAAAATGAAATGATAACATCATGTTATTGAACTTGATTTTGAAGCTTTTGCATTGTGCAAAAGATCTTGACTGAATTTTCAATTACACTTTGAATGAATTGTTCAACAGCATGCTCATCATCAATTAAAAGATTGTGAGATGACTTTATTTGAGCAAAAGAGTAACTAGATAAGATTTCAATGTATGAAAATGTTGCAAAAAGTGTAAATCTTTCATAATGTTAATGATTGAACTAAACTAGAAATACTATCAATATAAAAGATTGATATTATTATTACTTTGATAGAATTTAAATACAAAATAATACATCAAATAATGTATAAAATAAAAGACAAAGAGTGAAAGAAAAGAATGAAAGCTTGACTTTTATATACATAAATTGAGCAGAATCAAGACTAAACAATAAAATGTTCTTCAGATTTAACTTAATGAACTGCTTGACTTTAAAGAGTTTTGTTCAACAATCAAAAACAATCTATAAATGAAAGCTTTTATTTGAAGTTTTCTTCATAGAAAGATAATACATTGATAGAACATCATTAACATGATGCTTGTGCTTCATTCTGATCGTCAAAAGCAGATGATAAGCATCATTGATGTGATGTCAGCGAGTGAGCGAGAAGCAAATATCACTATCTTGCAAAAGAATTCAATTAAGATGAAGAATATACATAAGAAATTAAACAAGCTGCAAGTACTTTATGAGCTCAACAAACGTAGAAACAACGAGCTAATGCTCTGAAAAAAGATGAAGAGATTGACAGAGATGATAGAAAAGCTGACGCGTCAACGTGTCGCTGCGTTGACTGTCAATCGACGTATGAAGAATCAGCTGAAGAGATTGAAAAAGATAATGAGCAGACTTGAAAAGAAGTTCGCGAAGAAGAAGAGACGCGTTGACAACTGAGCAAAGAGAGTGAATGAGAAGTCAACAACGTTGTTTGAGAATCATCTTGTTCTCAGCGTCAACATTGCGTCGTCAGTGCAAAATCATTGCAAGAAATTCAAGATTAAAATCTTTGTTAAAGAGAAAAAGAAGATCAAGAGAATCATGATGATAACAACAGAGAATATAGTGAAATGAGTGAGAAAGATTGACATTGACAAGACGTTATCAACACGCAAGAACATAAAAACTATAAAGAGATAATCAAATTTATTGATATTTTAAGTCAAGATAAAAGACAGCAAGAAAATATTAAAGAAAAACGATTTTTGAATTAAAGAGATTTCATTGAACATAAGTCTGCATGAAGTCAGTTTCAAAATAGTGATACATGAAATTAGAATCAAAGAAATGTCTAAAGATATAAAGAAGAAAAGAGCGAAAGCACTCATCAAGATCAACAAAAACATACATTCAAAGATGATGATTGAGAAAGTTGAGTGACTCACAAAGAATAGTGAACAGAAGAGATACATCTCGCTGATGATATGCATAGTCAGTGTTGAGATGATGAACAAGCTAATTGATGAGAGAATATGTCATGAGATTGACATAAAAATCACGCAGTTCTATGATTTAAGTTGTAGAACACATCAATGTTTAAAGTGTCAAGACTATGATCATAAGAAATATGAATGCAAAAACAAACAAAGATGTATTTACTGCGCGCTAGATCATCGCTTGAAGCATTGTTCTCATAAACAGACTTGAGACATGTGAAGATATGAAACATGTCAAAGTACACACAGAGTCTTTGATTCTTAATGTCATAAACGACAGATTGAAAAAGAAAGAATAAAAAGAATCATAAAACACAAATCTTTATATCACGTCATATGAGAGCAGAGAAAACTCAAAGCGATGATATCAAAGACATTCACAGAAACATTTATCAGTCTGAGATCGCTGATAAACAATGACTTGAAGAGAAAACAGAAACGCTTAACAAATGAAAGTTATCTGCTCAGCGTAATCATCACATTCGAAAACACTATATTGAATCATCTAGTTAAGAAGTCAAAAATAAATAAGTCAAAGTCAACATTAATCACATCAATTTCAGTATCATTCTCTTTTGAAGATTTTACAAGAGAAGCAAGCACATTGCAGATGCTTAAGAAAACATCAAACAGCTTTAAATGTAAATTTTAATGTCTCAGCAAAAGAAGCTTTGAATACTACAGTACAACGTTCACAAGTTCAGAGAAAAGATGATGATAGTGTTACTACATGAGAAAAAGATAAAGAATTATGACATTTTGATTCTTCAAGAACTCTGACGATTTGATGAAAATTTCAGAGCATACTGCTCAGCAACTGTCGATTTCACGCTGAAGAATAATGAAAGTAGAATCTGTTTCTACATAAACAAGAGAATTGACAGCAACATTTGATACTCAACATGACACTTTAAAAATGTAAACATGATTATGTTATAGACATTAACAGATGATACACAGACGACTCAGAAAGCTATACACATTCACGAAGCATACAATTTGTCACTCAGAAATCACGAAGTTATTCATGAAAAAGAAAGTCTTTCAGACATCAAAAAGACGTTACAAATATTGAAAGAATGCATTCTTGTAGAAGACTTCAATCTGCATCATTTCACATAAGAAAAATCGTTCTATTCAAGACAGCATCTATTGTCAAATGATTTAATTAAAATGATCACAAATGTTGATGCATCATTGATGCTATCTTAAGACATGATTACGAGAAATTATCAAAGATCTTAAATGATAATAGATTTGATCTTCACGACAGATGACATTATGAATTGATTAATACAATGCAAAATCGACGAAGAAATGAAAAACTTCTCAAATCATCTGTCAATACAGACAATTATAGATTTCAGAGTCTGCAAAGAGTCAGCGCGAAAATCGCGTTGCAACTGAAAAATAATTAATGAAGAGAAGTTCATTAATATTCTGAGAGAACAAATGTTGAAATCATTGTTGAATCATGAGATGAAGTGTCAATGCATAGATGAATACACTAAGCAACTGCTAAGTGCACTGAAGAAGATCATCGAGATTTTCACTTTCTGAGCAAGATCACACGAAATGATCAAAGCAAAATGAACGAAGAAATGTACAAAAATCATCAAGAGTGTGCAATGAATGAAAAAAAGTTGTTGAATCATCGATGATTGAACAGAGTACATTCAAGCATGTGACAAGAAGAGCAAGATCATCAGAAAACAGAAACGCAGTGAATATCAAGAAATCATGCAGAATGTCAAACAATTCTTGAGAGAACTGTTCAAAACTGCGAAATGAGCAAGAAATGCAATTGCAAACACATTGATTCAAGCGACAATTTTCTCTTTGATCAAGTCAGAATGCTTTGACATTGCTATGACAATGCAGAATAAGATGAAAATGATGTTCTAAACTCACTTTTCATCATCTTCAAAGATTTTCATGCTAAACACAAAAGACTTCAAATACTCGCTCTTGATTGAGAATGACATCTTGCTGATGCATCATGAGATTAAGAGAGTTATCTACAAGATGATGTTCAACAAGACTTTAAAACACACAGAATATATAAATAGAATAATGCATAAACTCATTGATAACACATCAGAATAAATATGCTTTCTTTTTAAAAGATGTTTGCAGAAGAAAATACAGTCAACTCAGTTCAAGAGCATAATCACAATAATGATGCAAAAGTTAAACAAGAAGAACTACTTTAATGCAAAGATATATAAATCAATTGTGTTACTCAACACGTTGAGTAAAATACTGAAGTTTATTATATTCAAACATTTGCAAAACATTGTAGAAGTGTGTGACTTGATATTGAACATTCAGATGAGAGTTCACAAATACAGATCAACAGATACAACTTTGCAACTGATTATAAAAAAGATACACATTATATGAAGTGACACAAGAAGAAGAGTAGTCTCACTGCTGAGTTTAAATGAGAAGAGTGCATTCAACAATATAACACATAGCAGACTCTTGCATGATATGAAAAAGAGAAGAGTTCTCAGACTGCTTCTTGAATTTGTGAAGAACTTTCTGAGAAATCAATGCATCATGATCACAATTGATGATTACATGATGATGAAATGCAACGTGAATGTCAACATATTACAAGACTCTTTGCTATCATCAATATTATATCTGTTTTACAACGAGAATCTGTTAAAAGCATGTGATAACATCAAATTAAGAACAAGCTTTACAAATTTCATAAACAACATCAATATCTTAATATACAAGAAGTTCATGAAACATAATTGCAGAGTTCTTAGCGAGATCTATGATAGATGCGAACAGTGATCAAAAACGTACAACATCAAGTTTTTAAAGACAAAGCATAAGTTGATTCACTTTATGAAAATCTTTAAGTGATTTAATATGAACATCAATGTAAAATTGATGAAACATCAGATTAACTTGAAATTAGATATCAGAGTTTTGAGAGTTCAACTGAACTTTAAGCTGAAATAAATGATTCACATGCATCATGTTAAAGCAAAACTAGTGATTAAATAAAAAATCATGCAGACAATCATTAAGTTTACTTGAGACTCATTAATGACAACAAGAAAGCAAATTTACTTCGCGATGATGCGCTCTCTGTTTAGTCATGAAGTCATCATATGATACATGTTGCAGAGAGTGAAGAATCATTGAAAAGATCTGAATGTCAAGCTGAAATCAGTACAAGAAAGAGCATTGTGACAAATCATTGATGTTTATCATGTGATATCAACAGAGATTCTACAGATAGAAATAAACACAGCGTCAATAAATATTCATCTACAAAAGCTGATACAAAAGTCAATAATGAACATGAACTTTCAAAAATCAGATGAAGTTATTGAGATAATAATGCATCGAATTCACAACAACTTGATACTCAAAAGAGATTGAAAATCAAAGCTGCATAAAACATCTTTGCAACTGAAGCAAAAGTGAATGAAAAAAACACTTAAACAGATGAAGATGAAGTGAAGTCATTTCTACATGATAACTTTCTGATCAAAGTCATCAAGAATAGTTATAGTTACAAACAAGAAAATGTCAATAAATCAACATTGTTTCAACACATTTGCATTGAAGCAAAAAGTTTACTTAAATGATAGTAACAGTAAAGAGAATGTTACAGTGATTGCAATGAAAACTAATTGAAAGTTAAATAAGAGACTGAGAAAATCAACTTTAGTCATCACTCATCATGAAGAACTGAAAGAATTAATCGCAAGAGTGAAACATCTTGCAGACATAACGACAAAGAATCAAAAGTGTCATAAAAAGATATACAAAGTATACAATGATAATCAGACTTCTTTGAAAACAGTGAAAGTTATAATATCAACAAAAGATCAAACATATTTGCAATGAGTTCAAATTGCACATGAGAGCATTCAATCTTAAGAAGTCACGCTGAAGTTACATTGAATGATGAAACATGCAGAAGTACTTGAAAATAAAATGATGAACAAAATGACTGATGATGCATATGATTTGTCTCTATTGCTGATTAAGCATTAATGCATTGAAGTGATGATGAGACTGATGCTCATACAGAAACAGATCAGATAAACATGAAGAATAGTCTGAAAAAAGAAATTTAATGCAACTCATTTTTGATATCTGACATCAGAAATGACACATCAACATCTGCAACTGCACAAAAATCATGCAAAGTCTCACAGCGCATTATTAATGCAGCTACGCATGAGAAAAATTGACTTCAATCAATTTCTATATGAAAGATGAGTATTTGATATTGTTATAATAACATGCAAGTGCAACAGAGATTGAATGTTGATTAAGCACATTTTATTAACATGTTTCAGATGAAAAGTAGAATGAAAAGCAATGTAATGAGAAGAGAACATCACGAACTTGAGAAAGCTCTTAGAAACCATGAGCACAATGATGACAATCATTTGAATGATATTTTCAATGAGCATACTGAATCAATTTCAAGCTGTGACATCATCAAAGAGTCAGATGAAAGAGAGAAGAAATAGAAGAGAAATAGATTCATAGAGTTCTTGCATTGAAAACAGTTATAGTATAAAGCGCAAAAAGAAGCGATTTTTGATGCGAAAAGAGCGTTACGCTAGCACAACGCTCGCTACAGTATATAGAATCTTGCATAAACTCATAATAAGTGTTGAATTAAGTAAGAATTAAAAAAAAAGATTAAACAATAGTTTTATGATTTAAGATTGCAAAGATTTGCATACATGATTAAAACTAAATTGTTGAAACTAAATTCAAATGATGATGATTAAATTGATGACTTGATTCATTAAACTGCAAAATAAATTCAATGAATTGAGATTATTTAAAACATTGATGATTTATGTTTTAAATTAAGTTAATGATCTGACATCATGATAGAAAATGATATAAATTTAGTTTATAAAAGTCTATATTACTCTTTTGATAAAAGATGCTTGACGCAATTACTTTATATTTCAGATATCAAAGTAGTTGCATTATTTCACTCAGAATAGTAATAACTGATCTCGACTTATTGTCTTGCACATTAAGAAAAGATAAAACAGATATTGATTTGATAAGAAATGCTGTACTTCTTTGAAACAATGTTGTTTCTTGTGCAATCTTTGAATGCAAAAAAGAGTTCAATTTCAATTTTTGCTTCAGCATGTAATCTTCTTTGTTGTTTTAAGATTGATTAATGACTTGTTCTTTTCATCTGAGCTTGCTTTTTGATTTGTTACTCAAATTACTGTTTAAGTTGATGATTCTTTCTTTTTATGATGAACTCTTGTTTCATTGTCGATTTTGATCTGCGTAAGTGTGAAAACTTTCGATTTTCGATTTTTATCTTGCAACGCAGTCATCTGTAAAGTTATTAAGTCGAATGAAGACTCATTTTGATCATATGATTGTGCTCTCTAACTTGTTGATCAATTTGATATATCATATGCTTCAATAGATTGCTGTCATCATATGCATTTTCTTTGTTCTTTCTCTTTATCTTTGAAGAATTAAGAATATTATTTATGAACTTCACTGATTAAATCATTTAAACATGATCTCAACATTATATAATTTGATATTTCAATAAAGAAAATTTCTCACTATGTATTTAATAACTTTTTCTAAAGTTGTATATGAAAATAGCTGAAGAAAAAATAAGTATTAGTGAAGTCAGAATAGAAATGAATAGACAAATTGCATCGAATCGAGTTGAAATTTTTTTGAAAAAGTGTCGAGTCGAGTTGAGAAGTTGAATTCAAGCACTCAAGTTGAGTTGAGAAGCTTGACTCAAAAACTTAACTCAAAAACTCGACTCGATTCGACAAGATATTAGATAGATGTAAATAGCTTGATTGAACAGTCTTCATGATCTTCTTCATGACTTTCTATCATGTTTTCTCGTCATGACTCTCTATCAAAGTCAAACGATCTTCATGTTTTTTCTTCATGTTCTTCTTCATGTTTCTCTTTATGTTTCTCGTCATGACTTTCTTCATGTTCTTCTTTATGTTTCTCGTCATGACTCTCTTTATGTTTCTCTTTATGTTTCTCTTTATGTTTCTCGTCATGTTTCTCTTCATGTTTCTCGTCATGATTTTCTTCATGTTTCTCTTCATGTTCCCCTTCATGTTTCTCGCCATGACTTTCTTCATGTTTCTCTTCATGTTTCCCGTCATGACTTTCTACCAAACGATCTTCATGTTTCTCTTCATGGCTCTCTATCAAAAGATAATGCAAAAAGGTAATGCAAAAGCCAAAAACCGGAAAAATTTCTATATTTAGCTCTCTTGACGTCAAGCTCGGATTCTTGGCGGGTCGGGTCGGATTGATCCAATTCCCAGTCGGATCGGATCGCGTCGGGTTGAAAATGTGAGCAACCCGACCCAATCTCGGTTCGGGTCCAAAATGTCAACCCGAAACCCGACCCGACGATCAGTCTAGAAATGAACATAAGTATTGATGAGAATTAAAATGAAATGTTAGAATTATAGAAGAACTTGAATTGCATATAAGAGTGATGTGATATGAAAAGATCAATTTGTATCATAAACTGATGAATGAGTAAGTGATGATCAGGGAAAAAGAGTTGAATGTTCAACTCACTAAATGCTAGATTAAGCTTAGTCTTTGCTTTCAAGACAGTCTGCTTTTGCTCTTGCTCTTGCTCTTGCTCTTGCTCTTGCTGCTTGCCTCTTGCCTGACATCGGCCTCATCGCTTTATTACTGGATTATTCCTTCCCGACGAATCGCTACCCTGATCATCACCATTTCCTTCACTTTCTTCGGCTCGACCCTCATCGCCCATCGCTCTCCACATGATAAAATCTCCCACTCGGAATCCTCCAAAACGCCATATGCTATTTCTCAAAGCTCACGGCCATTCCCCCCACCTTCGCCAATGCCTCTGCAATCCTCCCCTGTTTCTCGTCTCTCTTCCTTCACTTCTCCATCTAAGGAAGCCCACTCACTTTATCATCTCAATCTACTCCCCTTCAGCCTCATGGTCAGTCCTAATACCATTAACCCATCCTCCAGATATGGACTTTACCTCGCGCTGCACCGTATGCAGTAGCTGCTCGATGCTAGCGAGCAGACGGAGTCTCCGGTCGCATTCATGCCGGTTTGCAGTGGAGAGAGATGAACGGGAAAAGAGAGCGCCAGTACCTCCGTATAGGTGCAGATGATTTCTGATGACGTAATGCGTAATGAACTGCCAAAGGATAGTGGGGCCGTAGTGAGCATAGACTTTAGGGTGGCCAACATTTCCGCTGGAGGTGGGACGCATCGTCTTTCCAATCCAAACAAACGTATTAGCTAACTGCCGCTCTCTAGGTAGAGAATGCGGGGAGGTAAAATACTAGATAGCATCAGTGCCGTGTGAGGGTCTTTAATTCTTGCGCCCTAATATGCATAGATGCATTCGCGTGTCTGCGAAAGCGATGAAAGAGCGGTTTTCCACTGCTTGCTGGCCTGGGTCCTGAGTCTTGGAAGTCAGTGGTTTTTGAGTGCAGAGTGAGAAGTTCATATATGCTTAAATACGGAGATGGTGTGATTGTTTTGCTTACAGCCCCGGAGTGCCCGCCCAATGACGAGGTCCAGCAAGGGTTCACATTCCTTCTTTGGCCTGGCCAGGCATACCAGATAGTAAAGCTACGGAGGTACTTACGCTCTTTATATACCTTATGTAAGTATTCATTTAGCTGCGAGACGTGATCTCTTCTTTGTTTCGGAAGAATCCCGTGACAAGTCGTGGTGAATGATTTAACATAAGTAAAAACGTCCTTGGGGGCGTGGTTAGGCTTTAAGTATCCGAGTTGATCGAGCAATATATACAGTAATGCTGGACACAGCCATACCGTAAAGCGAGCTATTCGACAAGAAGCGACTTGAGACGGAGTCTCATGAAGCAAACAGGCTGCCCATTTACGAATGGATTGGGTGTTCTATGCAGTAACAGAACTGCTTCATTCAGCTAAAATCGGACCTTGTAAAAACATCAGCCGTACGAGCGTTCGAGTGCGGATTCTTTTGTATGGTTAAGAAAAGACCTCGATATATGAAGTAAGGTATATTACAAAATCTAACATGGCGTTCTCTATTTTTGCTTTTGCCGATTCAGAAACCTCAACCCAAGGAACGCCAAAACACGATAGGTCGTACCCAGAACGAAAAGCATTGCTAAATCCAGACTAAACCGACCTAAGGTATACCCAAGGCCAGTTGCTGCATCATCCACCTGATAGAGGTACCGATATGGTGAGATATTTTCGGTAAAGTAGCCCTCTGATAGCCATGTTCCCGGAGACGCTCTCCAGAGCCAGCTCATGTGCCAACCTTTGACGGTCTTCAGACTTGGGCTCATGCCGTTAATCACGCCCACGATCAAGCTTGTCATCGTTGCAAGAAGCGGGCCGTCCTCTCGTCGTGTGATGACCGAAACGCACGACGCAAGGCCGTAGATGCAGTAGAAGTAAAGGAGGTTTGCGACAAACGCAGCCCCCCATGGAATCTTCGGCGTTGAGAGCAGGAGGAACATTGTCGAGAAATGAATGTTGGCGAGTATCATTCGCGGGAAAGTGGACAGTACTTTTCCAACATAGTATGCAAGCCTATTATGTCCCGAAGCAGCTTCTCGCCAGTATATGAGCTTTTCTTCCCCGAATATCTTCACTCCTGGCGAGCTAGCCGTGAGTCCAATTGCCAACCCAACGAGTAGAGACATCTGAGGGACTGAGGCGTAGTCTATAGACGATGAAAGAAGTTCGTAAGGAGTTATGAACATTCCACGGAAGTTGATTCCCTCCTGGTTGAGTTCCGCTAAACCGATGAGAAAGCCGGCAAGGGCACCAACACCTAGTTCCGCGTAAAAACTCGACTTTAGACGAAATTGCTGTACGAGTGAACGGACAAAGCAAAAATATACTTGACGGTACCAATAAGCTCCGCGCCTCTTTATCGAACGTCGTAGAGCCATGTTGTCCTGAATCGAGTCGGCTGGACTCTGACCGAGGTTTTGAAGACTGTGTTGTCGATTGTGCCAATACTCTATCAACGGCTGAACCCCAGTATCTCCAGATTTTTTGTAAAGATGTCCCTGGCCGGCAATGATGTCCATGATTGTGTCTGCTGGATTTCCGTGTTCGGGGAAGTGGAACCCAACGTTTTCAAAGTAGGTCTGTACAGTGCTCTCGGGTCCCTGATAAATCATCCTGCCGGCGGCGAAAAGCAGCAGAGTATCAAGAGACTCAAAGATTTCCTGTCGAGGTTGATGGATAATAGTGACAACCGTAATCCCGAGACGCGAGAGTGCTTTCAAGGTGGTCATTATTGAGGAAGCTGACGTAGCATCGAGGCCAGACGTGGGTTCATCAAGAAAGAGCGCCATAGGCGCTGCTGCTAATTCCATCCCAATACTCACACGCTTTCGCTGGCCTCCAGAGATGACTGGTGTAGCAGCGTTACCGACCAAAGAATTTTTCACATGCTCAAGCTGAAGGCATGATATCAGAATATCGACGTGTCCTTGGATATCATCGTCTGTCCAGTCACAAGGCAGTCGAATGCGGGCAGAATGTAAAATGTTTTCTCGCACAGTCAATTCCGCAAGTAGAATGTCATCTTGAGGAACGTATCCAATAATCTTTTTATACTTCGAGATATTCCCCGCAACCCCATTGACTTTTGTAATACCTCCTGTGTGCGCTTGCTTGCCCATGAGAACATTAACGAAAGTAGACTTTCCAGCTCCTGACGCCCCCATGACGCCAGATAGCGATCCTGACTGGATTTCACCAGAGACTTCGGATAAAATTGGTCTGGTACTCTTTCTGGGCTGACATTTGAGATCCACAAACTCAAATGACAACCCAAACTTGGAGGTACCGATGCATTTGGACAGCGATTGAACAAAAAGCTGTAGATTCGAAGTTGGATCACTGAAATCAATCGTACTTGGTTTGGACAAGAAGGCCGCATCCATGGCCGCACTGAACCCTGTATTGGCGCGGCGAACATGCGAAATTCTCGGCTCTAGGAGAATATCGCCGTCCTCAAGTGACTGGTACTGCTTGATCTGTTGCTTCTTGTCGACGATACTCATAGCCTTCGTCAGATAGGACCATATACTCTTGCCTCGCTGCTGGCGGTTTCCTTTATGACGAGCTAATACCCTGAACCCGATTGTCCACCCCACAAGTAGCAGATCAAGGAATGCGGGTAGGATAAGTGGCAGAAAGGACATGTTGCGATAGCTTCCCGGGGGACAATGTGTACCGAAGCTGCATGGGGTCGGCTCATAAGCGCCTATGGAGCAGTAATGCCCAGCTGGACATTGTATCCGTTGCTGCCCACCGGGAGGGCAGTAGTTTCCTTGTCTACAAACCACAGGCTCAAGGTAGCCCATGGATGGACAAGTACTACCAGCTAATCGACCGTGCTGGCAAGCAACAACTGGCGGACAATACTGTGGAAGGCGGTTTATTGAGTTTCGTTCACCTGGAGTGGAACGCCATCAGCCATACTTTATTTCTCCGACATGACGTTCATGAGACAGGGAAGACTTACAAAAGAAGCCTAGATTGCACCCGTTGTCATTCCACGAGCTCGCATTTTGTATGGTGATCGGGATAGCACCGGGTGCTAGGCACAGTCGAGCAGCAGTGGGAACTTTCCCTGCTTCAGTATCTGCCAAAACTTGGTAGAATGGCCCTGATAATTGGGTGTCATTCTGACCGGTACAAGCCTGGTCGAAAGCCGAGAGCTGAGAAGAATCGGTGGTGTTAAGCGGGGTGTAAAACGTAGCGGTGGTTGTCAGGCTATCCTCGAGGAGATACGGTTGGGTCGTGTCTGGAGGATTGTTCGCCCAATTGAATGTCTGGTTCAAGTCCGCTTTGGAGCCTTCATTGACAGGAAAGAACCATTTCCCAGAATGTCCCGAATAAACGTTTTCAGTGGCATTTCCAATGCAACGCCACACCTCATTTCGACCTACATTGCTGGACTTGGTGCCTTGTCTCGCTTGTAGCGCGCATTGACATGACGCTGTGTCGACGAAGATCGGCCCAGTCGGTAGCGACGTCGGTATCGGTAGGCCTGCCATTGTCGTCGTGGGCTGCTATCGACTTGCGTGAAGCACTGGTAAAGAAGCCGGCAAGTAAGTGGATTTCCGGACTTTTGGACATGGTGCTTAACGATAGAGCTGAAGCGCTAACGTGGCTTGGAGCCATTGTTGTTCTTTCCGTGTTTATGCGGATCATCGTGTTGTGAGGGATCAGCCTAATGTCTTGATGTTGGATAGCTCCTGGCCGTGATTGGGCTGGCATTTGAGAAGGGCGGCTCAGCTACTGCGGTTGATCAAACATGCTGTACGGAAGTAATCTCAAACTCTTGCGCCTTAAATTTGTCTCAGGATGTTGATCTATTTTTGGGACATCACTTACTACTACACAACTACATACTCAGTACGGCCATACTGTGCATTTTCAACGTCTTGTCCTGTGCAAGATTTATATGTGAGCACAATATCAACGTCCTTTGCTTAGGGTTAGGACGTGAGACTGGGATCTCACTTAGACGCAGGGCCAGACCTCATGGATGGTATTTATCACACCCAAAGGAAGTTTCAAGGTATTAAATACCGGACTCTAGGAATTACATTTCACCGATGCGGCTACGAAGTATTACACCCACTGCTCATTTTTGGCTTGCTTTTATGCACGAACAACACCCCAGCAACTACCCATCCTCGAACAATAGGTCGAAGCTCCTCTTACGCATTCAGTAACTACTGTTGCCAATAATGCGTCAAGCTCATTCCTGAGCGTTGAAAGAACGGCCTGACTACCAACAGAGTATCTGCAGGTTTCCTGTGCTGGATTGCAGAACCGATTGATCTTAGAGCCTCTTACCACTGGCTGTTGATTCTAAGAATATCTTTCTGTGAATGTTGAACCGTTGGGCCTCTGCTCCATTGGCCTTCTGATATACAGGCCTAATTATTCTGCACACAAGATATCCCAACATATCGTACAAGCTCATGACACACGGTCTTAGACGGTATATGAGCACTGAGACATTTACCGCCTCCTAGCCTCCATATGTGTTCAATCTCCTGGTCGATCCGTTCGTAATAACCCAAATTCGCTAGGGTCTGGTTGAGTCTTTACAGGTCTCTTAGTTGGTGATTATTGGAGAAACCAAACAGCCTATTTAGCAGGCCTTGGCCCAAGCATGGAATGGCAGCCAGAGCTGGAGCCCCTAAGGGAGCTTGTCGGCTATCTCAGAAATGCTCTCAGCGCTCATGATCAAAAGGCCCAGAAATATGCTACAATGGTAAGTAACAAACCTCCACCACAACCAAGTAAGTCAAGTATACCGCATTCACTGACTCTCTGGAACCTCAGATGCTCACGAAAGCAAAAGAATCTCCAGAAATCACCAATTACCTGGCATACATATTTTCGAATGGCCCGTTGCTTCACCACCTGGACATAAGTCCTGAAACCACAATTCTGGTCCGAAGTTCGGCAGCTATCAATCTCAAAAACAACGTGAAGGCATGTTACAAGGACTTAGCAGGACTTGGCCAGGCTTATGTCCGCGCTCTAGTTTTGTCTTGCCTAGAAGATCCAAACCTGCAAATACGCAACTTTGCTGGCAGTGTTATTACAGAGATTGTGCAGCGGGGAGGTGTTCTGGGCTGGCCAGAATTATTGCCAGAGCTGCTTTCGCTAGCAGGCAACGAAAGAGGCAGCACATCTCTTGCCGCTCAAGAGGGTGCAATGGGGGCGTTGGCCAAGGTTTGCGAGGATAGCAAGAAAGCGTTGGATAAGGAGTTTCAAGGACAAAGACCGTTAGATGTGATAATACCCAAGCTTCTCGAAATAACAACAAGTCCCATTGCCAAAGTCCGAGCATTGGCATTGGCAAGCATCAACTCGTTCATCCCTCAAAAGCCGCATGCAGTTATGGCATCGCTGGGCTCTCTTCTCGCGCGGCTCTTCCAACTGGCTAACGACCCGAGTGACGATGTTCGCCGCAACGTCTGCCGTTCTTTTGTCCAGATTGTGGACATTAGACCAGACAAAGTGCGACCACATATGGAAGGGCTTGTCGACTACATGGCACTTCAACAAAGGAATACCGATGACCCAGACCTGGCCTTAGAGGCTGCTGAATTCTGGCTTTGCATTGGTGAGAATGATAAACTATGTGCGAGCCTAGGACCGTTTCTACACAAAATTATCCCTGTCCTATTGGAAAGCATGGTCTACGACGAGGAAGATGTCCTGCGCTTAGAAGGGGGTGCAGATGATGCCGACGAAGAGGATAGAGCAGAAGACTTGAAGCCGCAATTTGCAAAACCTAAACCTTCGAGGGTAGCCGCCAATGGGAACAATGTGTCGACTAATACTGATGGAGGGGAGATCGTCAATGAAAAAGGTGCTTCAATGGCCGATGATGATGACCGAAGCGAAGGAGAAATTGAGGATGACGACGAATATGGCGGAGATGATGTTGAGGATAGATGGAACCTTAGGAAATGCTCAGCCGCAGCTCTGGATGTTCTTGCGACGACATTCCATGAACCAGTTTTTGCTATTGCTCTTCCCTATCTCAAAGACAATCTCCGCCACCACGACTGGCCTAATCGGGAGGCTGCGGTTCTCGCTATTGGCGCCGTCGCCGATGGATGTGTGAATGCCGTGACCCCACATTTACCGGAACTAATACCCTATCTCATCTCCTTACTGAGTGACCCTGAGCCTGCTGTAAGAACAATAACATGTTGGGCGCTTGGGCGTTATTCTGGTTGGGCGTCCCACCTCAAAGACCTTCTCGACAAGAAACGGTACTTTGAACCCATGATGGAGGGGATCTTGCATAGGATGCTGGACAGGAACAAAAAAGTGCAAGAATCTGCTGCCTCAGCATTCGCGAATCTGGAAGAAAAGGCTACGAGCGAGCTGACACCTTATTGTGAGCCAATCATACGACAATTCGTCCGGTGCTTCAACAAGTACAAAGATCGCAATATGCGTATTCTTTACGATTGCGTCCAGACGCTGGCAGAGCATGTTGGTCCTGCATTGGCCCGGCCAGACCTTATCGAGATTCTAATGCCAGCTGTTATTCAGCGTTGGAGCAAGGTCCAAGATCAGTCGCGCGAGCTCTTCCCACTGCATGAATGCATTTCATATGTCGCTACTTCTCTAAGTGATTCTTTCGCGCCGTTTGCAGTGCCCATATTTGCTCGTTGCATCAGAATCATTCACCAGAACTTGGAAGAGTATCTCACGGCCGTCAACAATGAGCCCATGGAAAAGCCGGACAAGGACTTTCTGGTCACGAGTTTAGACCTTTTGAGTGCTATCATCCAGGCTCTTGATTCAGCCAAGGCTGGAGAGCTTGTCCTGTCGGCTCAGCCCAGATTCTTCGATTTATTACAGTTCTGCATGGAAGATCCATTCAACGACGTACGGCAGTCATCATATGCCTTGCTGGGGGATTGCGCAGTCAATATCTTTCCTCAGCTGCAACCTTTCCTCCCAAATCTTATGCCGGTCCTGATTCAGCAGCTTGATCTGGACAATCTCCAAGACGCCGACATAGATACCGGTTTAAGTGTTGTCAATAACGCTTGCTGGTCGTGTGGTGAAATAGCCATGATGCAGAAGGGGGGGATGGAGCCATATGTTGAGAAACTCTATTATCGTCTTATCCACATCATTGGCAATCCTGAAGTACCATCCTCTGTCAACGAAAACGCTGCGGTTGCACTGGGGCGTTTGGGGGTGGACTGCTCACATGTCCTCGCGCCTCATTTGGCGGAGTTTGCCAAACCATTCCTGCAAATCATAGAGCCTGTGGATGATACCGATGAGAAGGGGCACGCATTCCTCGGTTTCAACCGTACCATAGAAAAGAACCCCCAGGCCATGGGAGATTGCTTGCTTGAATACTTCAGGGCAAGCGCTGCCTTTACGAGCACGAAAATCATCTTCAAGTACCACCAGGAAAGCTTCGAGTCATTCCGACGGGTAAGTTTGGCATCATCTGTGTATAAAGGGACCCTACTGATCATGCATAGAATCTGCTTGGCTACAAGTCGTTGATTCCGGACCTTGGTGCATTCCTTAGCCAACTCTCGGATACAGACCAGCAAAGGTTACGGGCATCATTTGGTCTTTGAGCCTTTGCTCAAGATGAACCCACAATGTCGAAAAAATGATGACAGAGAATCCTACGACGACACGTACGATGATGACATGAACGGACAATGGGTCCAGGCATGAATTAATGGATGCCCGGCTCTAGATGTGTACAGACCAGATATGCTGTCGTCTTATTCCTGCAATGGTGGTTTGTTGGTGGTCTTGCTTGGCCAGAAAGCCGTAGGAGCATGGGACTAACCCTATTAATGTTGCATACATACCCGGTGGTTGTTTTCTGGGTCCTATCTTTGAGATTTTAGCGCTGGGAAGCTGAGGTCTTCGCTTGTGGAGTCATTGCCATGCATAGCGTTTGCAGTACAGAATAGAAGATACAATGGGGACGGTAACTTCCGTTTGAGAGGTCGTGCGCTGAGGTGGCCTTGTCAGACGCATAACCACGTAAAACTTGAAACACTGCTGTGATCCATTGAAGAGAGAGAAGGATAGATTATGGAAGTGGTACCCCCCGATGAAATGGCCCCCGAGCACCCGAGGATAACGTCTCTCGTCGAGGCAGACTCCCGGACCATCCTCGGGCTTTCTTAAGCCGATGACAGTGCTTCTTGTATTCCCCCCCCCCTGATAAATGATGAGATGCGCCCTGGCAACACCTCCCACCGCTCTAATAAGCATCAGCTTATGGATCGTTGATCGCTGACAGGGCGTGTGGTAAGACCTTGATATGATCAAGAATCCGTCTTATATGGTGAAGATTAAATCGTGTTACGCGGTGGCGCACGAGTACCATAACAATACTACTCATCGGGTAATCAACCTATTGAAGCTGGTGGTGACAGGTGAATGGCGACTTTCAGCGAAAAGAGACAGTGGAGGCAAGGTTCGGTAAGCATTTTGGTTATTAATCGTCCAAGGGCACACATTTGCGAAGTGCCCGATGCACCGGGCGTAAAGGGGTTATTAGAATTTTGATCAAATTCCCCATGACGGCAATGGCGAGGCGATACAGGATGTTTGTAAGGTAGTGTTCAAGACATGAAGACTTGGATGTTCGTATTGTGTCGAAAAAGGAGCTATGCTACAAATGACGTTTCTTTCGCAATGCCGCAGTGCACTGGGCAGAAGAAAGCGGTCAAGGCCAGAAACAATTCAGATCCTGTCCATGAAGGTGCAGCGTTGCATCGGATGAACTCGAAAAGGGTAATGTTATATTGCTTCATTCCCTGAAGCGTACATTCATCAGTCTTTGTGATTGGTAGCAACCGTGGCATCCTCTGTGACGTGTCCACCAATCGCATCTTCTGAATGCAGCAAAGCCAAGCGACTGTGGGCCAGAGAGTAAGGCAAGGTAAGGTAGTACCTCGCGGTATGTACTCCGTAAAGGTAAGTGGCGACAAGGTAACTAACGTGGTACGGTAGTGCCCGGAATCTATAATTGGAGTCTGCGCATGTGGCAGTAGTACAGTAGCTTACCGTCCTAGTAACACAGTACCTATGGCATGGCATGGCATGGCATGGCATGGAGCCGTCGACATCATCCCCTCGATCGACTGGTACCGCTTTCCTCGAACGTTGACCTACTTTACCAAGACAACCTGCAAATGATGAGCCATTATTATTGTTGTTCTTTCAGCCCCTCTACCGACTTCTGACCTGGGCGTGCACCACCTGACCGTCTTTGTGTCGCTGTGTCGCCCTGCGACCAGGCTGCACCTGCCGCACTAACAACTGCCAACCGAACGGAGAGGAAGCATCATTTGCTGCACTCAATAACAATGGCGAACCCCTCGCTTAGGGAGAACACGCCATCAATGACGGTTAACGGTAAAGGAAAAGGCTGCTCGACCGCTCACTCCTCCTCGGCAGGGACTGTGCACATACTATACAGCCTGACATTACTTACAATACTTGGAAGCAGGTACCCAACCACGACAATCACACCGGAGAGGTAGGTACGCATGCCCAGTAGACGGAAGGTGACTAGTCCTACAAGGCTGCACCTCAAGTACTACGGTACCTACGGTGATGAATGCCATCGCAGCCATCTACCCACTCCGCGGTGCGACGGCCAGCGGCAAGGTAAGGTCCTTGTAGCAGTCGTCCCTTCAGTATGTCGTAGAGTGGTTCTAAGGTACTCGAGTCCCGTATCTGAGCTGACTTGAAGGTGCAGGCGCGGCAAGGCGGGTCAAGACATACAGTACTTACGCTTCCGAGGTGCAACAATAATCCCTGGGGTGATCGATGGCTACTTACCTTACACTATTTGCGCATATGTCGCTTTCTAAATAAAGGATCATTCTAAACCACATCTCATGTGTCTACCTAATCATCGCACCTCAGCCCTCAAGCTTTGTCCTAGACGTTTCTAGGAAAGACACGTGAATTCCATCGAAAGTTTGGTAGCACATACCGAAAGCAGTAGTATCACTCTCGATATATGTAAGTATGCATACGGTTCCTCAGGAAAAGGCCTTTTGGGGCAATCATTCAATGCAGAATCAATAAAGTAAGCACAAGCAGGCCTTGGCACCCTGCGTTGCCTTGTGACCTGTAGCCGGTGTTGCAACTCGCAAGCAGGTACCCCAATGATGATGTGAACCGCATGGGCTTTCTTGCCCACCTACCTTACCTTGTTTTGCTTTCGTTCTAGAGCCTCTCAAGGGCGACATTGGCCGAGGACACCACACAGGACAACCACATGATTCTGCGCCTCTTCCACGCTGCTCATGCTCATGCCTCTGCTGCGCTTGCTCGGCTCGCTTCGTGTTGCCCTTTGGAGTTTGGCATTGAATACTGGGAGTAATAATCGAAGGAGTCTAAGCCTCTAGGAGAGTAAGGGAGGTACGAGTACTTGGTAGTTGGTAAGGTGGAAAGTGTGACTAAGGAATGATTAGAAGCTTTACCTTACCTTACCGTACCTGCCCACCTACCTTGCTTTAGAGAACAGCTGAAAAAACGGCCCCTCCTCTTCTCTCGTCGTCTCGTTGCCCAGTCGGTCGCGTGAAACATAATCTTGCACCTGTCAAGTGTCTTCTGGCTAATCATGCTAATCATGCTAATCATGCTAACCATGCTTCCCCAATGACAGTCATACTCAACGGAGAGACACGCCCGCCACCGACCGCCTCTGCGATAGCTTACTAGAGTGAGTACCTTACTACCTTACCTACCGTACTAGTAAGTATTCGAATGTATTCCATTCACCGACTCTGAAAACTTCTCCCCGGGACAAATCCCCCAACTGTAACTCTGCAAGACCACATCATCGAACCACCGAGATCGCGTCTAATAAGCTTCCTCCTCTTACCGTACAGACATAACCCGAAAGCCTCCATCGCGAATCCTACTTTACCTTACCTAGTGATAGTAGTACATAAGCTGCTTGCTCCTTTAGGGAGATTTCTATTTCCGACCTTTCGTGCTCGACTCCCCCTACCGTACCTACCGTGCCTACTCAACTTGAACGTACCTTATACTTTATTTCATTAGTCTCGTTGAAAGGAAAACTCACACAACCGCACCCGTGCATCACAAGTTAAAATATTACATATTGAAGGCCTTGTCCTCGGTGACGCTGAAACCCAGTCCTCGTATCCCTCCCTCTCACGTTTTACACACTCGTTTCGTGTCTTCCTGCTGTGCCCTCGTTTATGACGGCTGGAAACATCAAGCATTTTCATACCGGCTCTTCCTTCGTACCCTTGGCTTGTAATTCCACCGTAACTCTTCAAGTCGCCGTTACCGTCAACCACGCTCGCTTCGAAGGAGAGCTACTGTTTATCTCAAAAGTACCCACGAGGCCAAGGGGTCAGCTCGGACACAGGCAGGCAAGGCTACCGAGGAGCAATAATCCTCTCGAGCTTCTAAATCCCTCTAGGGGTCCGATCCAGTCCGATCCTATTGATCCATCAGAATCCGTCATCGCCTGAGACCATATCTGGAGAGGAAATAGCGCTGCAACGGCTGCTAGTAAAATAAACCCATCGGTTCCTCGTATGATGGCAGGTCCCGGCGGAGGTCCACCTCGTAAGAGCCACACCAAGTCAAGGAAGGGCTGCAAAACCTGCAAACGAAGACATATTCGATGTGACGAGAATTTCCCACAGTGGTATGTCGGATCACTGACCCATTGCCTTCGACTCCTGGCTAACCGCATGGAACAGCCGGAATTGCACAAAGCACAATTGCAGATGCGACTACATGGACAATCCTGCCCCCCCCGAAGATCCAACAAGATATCCCAAAGTACCCAACCTCCTCTGGACGCCGAAAATTGAACGTGAAATCGAAGCTTGGCAACATACCGGCATCTTTCCATTCCTGGAGCTCAACATCCAATCCTTCCAGCACTTCAGTAGGCTCTCCGCGGTTGATCTGCGGTTGATTTACCACCTGTCAAGCATCTATCGGGATATGCATCATTCCAATTTTGTGCAGTGCACACTGTGGGTGCAGCAGATACCGAGGTATGGGACTGTTCTTGTTGCTCTTATACGTCGACCTCAGCTCACGGCATACCACTAGTTTTCTTGATGCAGCTGTAGGATACGATTTCGTGATGAGCTCTATCTTAGCTTTCTCAGCTACTCATCTGGGATGGATAACCAACTCTACCGAGACTAAGAATCTTGCTTATTATCACCGCGGAGTGGCACTCAAGGGCCTACATGGTGCTATTGGTAAATTCTCGAGACAAAACTCTGATCCCGTATTGGCAGCCTCGATCTTGCTCTCATGGCAGGCAGCTGACTGGTAAGGTACACGCTCTACTTATTTTGGAAGCCACTAATCGAAGCCATTCAGGGGTGATTGGACCTCGCTGATGCGAGGAATTTCCACGGTAAGGAACATGCAATCAACGTCTGCAGTCATGATCTCACTCTACGCAGGTCGTTTCATCTATGAGTCCATGGAAGGACAGCTCAAGGTTCGTATCTTACATCGAGGACAACCCTGGTTTCTTCTCACAAAGAAGTCTGCAACCCTCCACACTTTCTTTGGACGACGAATCGTTGTTTCTAGCGACAGGTGCGCTTCAACGATTGTCCACTCGCCTGGCGAATCACCATCCGCTTTCTCGTCATCTCCACGAAATGCTCGAATTTACCCGCGAAATCCAAACCTACAGCGCTACGATGCAAAGCGACCAAATCTTCGAGAAATTGCAACCCCTACGATCATGGCTTTTCTGGATGCCTGTAACTTTGATTCAAGCCGACGAGATCGAAAGCTCAGCCATGATCCTCCTCGCCCAACTGTATACGATAGCTCTTGCCGTTGACTCTTCGCTCCCCGAGCTCGGTGGTGCGGCTCTTGGATCTCTGACCGTTGGTGCGATCCAGGAAATTGACAGCAAGCTCCGCTACACTCGGGGTACCAGGCGCCTTGGAGACTTGGACCCTGCAGATCTGGACGGCATGATGCAGTTCTCACGCTTGATGCTCGCCAGACATCGGCTTGAGAACACGGAGAGCGACGACACATCTCGGATACACCTACAAGGACAGCACAGCCCATATGGCTTCCAGCATTTAAGCCTTGGGTCTCAACCGGGTACTCCCAGCTTCCAGCCTGGAACCCCGGCTGGCTATCCAAACGGTTTTCCAGGTCCATTCCCAATGATTCCGAACCGCAGCATGGAAGATTTGAGTGCTCCCGCATCTCCGTTTCTTCGCTATGAGTCGCCGTCATCGCAGCGGAACTCGCAGCACTTCGAGCACTCACCAAGACTGAGCGACGGTTCTTTCGATAACCGTTCACTATCGGCATATAGTTTCCGGGGCGAGTCGCCCGCTTATTCTCCAGGGTATACTGGCGATGAGCAAGCTTTTACGTTTGGAGGACACTCGCCGAGCTATAGCAATGAGTTTGTGGCCCCGATATTGTGGGCGTGATAGCGGACCTAACCCGAGAACCAGGACACCCCAGTACGATGAAACTTTACAGAAAGGTAAGGAACGACGATTTCAATGAGGGATCTTATTCTGCTTGTTTGATACAAGCATGTGGACATGATAAGATTCTGCGCTGGCTTTGACTGATTGGTGTTGACGAGACGAAAATGATGATGCAGCAATGGATTTGAAGTACTGATAATGCAATACTAGCAAGCGGGAGTCAAATATTGAAAGAGCTTTGATGACATTGGGACATTTCTAAAGCGGCATTTTGATGGAGTATCTGGTTCTGGGATGGTTCCTCTTTTAGCAGATCACTAGGATATTGACTATCATAAGGTAGTGTCTAATAGTTATTCAATAGGTAATGCTTCTGCTCGTTATGGCCGCCTGAAGCCAAAGCACAATCCTGTAGATTAATCCGGTATGACCAAACACGGTGCATGTTATGAAGCCTTGGCTTTTCTATGACAGCGAATCCGTTTGGATTGTTGTTGATTTCGCTTGGTGGTAGAGGATCCAGTTCCGTCCTGGATTTTCTTCAAGATCCCTAAGACAGCTCCACGATACTACACTAGAATGTCTGCAGGATGGAACACAATCGAGTCTGATGCGGTGGATATAAGACGTCTTATCATCTTTATAATCCGGTTGACTGACTTGTTCAGGGTGTCTTTACCTATCTAATCGACAGCTTAGGCGTCAAAGACGTCCAATTCGAAGAGCTGGTAGCCCTCGACCCGGAATTCCTGCGGCAGCAAAGGTGCGCTGTATCCCAAGGCCCACCCAGAAAGCACTTCTAACACACCTTTTTTCCAACAGTCCTGTCTACGGCGTTATATTCCTCTTCAAGTACCCCACCGGCGAAAAGCCCACCGATGTGCCCAAAGATGGCCAGTTCGATTTCGAGGCGGTAGAGAACCTCTTCTTTGCTGCGCAGACGATTCAGAACGCATGCGGTACCCAAGCGCTGCTATCGGTTCTCTTGAACAAGCAAGACCAGGTGGAAATCGGTCCGCAGCTTAAAGAATTCAAAGAATTCACGGGCGCTTTCCCTTCCGATGTATGCACCGCTACTAGAAATTCTCTACGGCTTATTGCAAGCTGACCCCACCCTTGCAGCTACGAGGGGAAGCTCTCTCGAACTCGGAGCTGATCCGAGATGTCCACAACTCCTTTGCCCGTTCCTCGCCCTTCATCGACGAAGCCCAGCGGCAAGCAACAGAAGATGATGATGTCTACCACTTCATCGCCTACACCCCCATCAACGGTGTCCTCTACGAACTCGACGGCCTGCAACCCGCCCCCATTTCCCACGGCAGCTGCACGTTTGGTGAATTCCCAGACAAAGTGATACCGGTCCTACAACGGCGGATAGAGCGCTACCCAGCGCACGAGATACGCTTTAATCTCCTCGCTATGGTGCGCGACCTGCGTCTACGCGCGCGAGAGATCGGAGACCAGGACTGGCTGTATCGGGAGGAGCAGAAAAGGAACGCGTGGCAGTGGGAAAACTCTCTGAGGAGACATAACTTTATTGGGTTTATCGGGGAGATGCTGAAGGGTGTTGTTGGGGTCAAATTAGAGGATGGTGAAGAAGCTTATGGGAAATGGGTTGAGGAGGCTAAGGCGAAGACTTTGGCGCGGATACAGGAGAAGCAAAAAGGTGGAGGGAATGCCGAGGAGGCTGAGGCGTGAGTCGTGAGTGGGACAGGCCTTTACATGGACGTGGGTCGCCTTAGACATTGGTCAGAACCGAGCCTTATGACACAGTGCCTTCCGATATTTATTTTTAGTAATAACTAGAGCGTGCATCTTAAGCTTCCCAAGCTTCCTAGACTCGGAAGAAATCTTGCATTGTTAGTTTCGCGATCAAAGTGCAGAACGGGAAAGTTGTCTGAGACTGGTGTTTGCAACACTCGCCCACCCCCCCCTCCCCAGCCTCTGACTCTCCGGCGGTCTCTATTAGATATCTCAGATAAAGATGAATTAAAGGAAATAATTCGCTAAGTCGCTTAGCAGAATAATTACGAGCAATATAATATAATACATAATTCATGCCAAAGCGATTTAACTTTTATCATTCTTGCAATATTCAGGTCTTGTAAAGTTTTGATGTTCATGTGTTCATGTAATCTTACTAGTGGTATTTTGGTTTTGAGGCGCTTGGGATATCATCTGCAATGCAGCTGGCTGGCAGGCACACACTACTGCCGGCCCTTGATCCTTGGGTTCTGAAACTCACCAAACCCCACAGGCTGTGCTCCTCACCATCAGCCTAGAGTCACTTCTGGATGCACTCAGCAAATCGAGCACGACCCATCGATGTTTCTATAGAGAGTTCTAGGATGTCGAACACCGAGCCTTCGACAACTCTCGCGACGTCATTCATTCCTAACTACCCTTCACCCACAGACACCTCTCTCGAATGGCAAGACACCCCCCCTCATGAAAGCACCAACATTGTCATAAATATCAGCAGCAGCAATGGTTCGACTGGCAAGGGGATCCTTATCGGCATGCTCTCGGCCTTTGGTTCTGCTGCCTTCGTCGTACTCATCTTCGCCGTCTTTTACTTTTTCAGGTATACGAGTCGTGGACGGATATTCTTGGATCGGATAGGGAGGCCGGGAGAATATGATGATGAGCAGGCATGGGCAAATGAAGAGGCAGAGGCGCTGGAGGAGATGAGTGACATTGACCGGCTTGAGTATTTGAGGGCGAAGGGTAGGCAGTATACACTTGCTTGTTGACACAAAAGGTCATGCGTGTTCTTGGATGATCACTTGCTGAATATTGATATTCCACAGCATTCATACAAGCCAACCCACCAGAGTCGTTCCAGACCGATATCTCGCTGTCCCAATTCCTAGCTATACAAGAAAAGGGTGTCTCCGCATGGGAATTCGAACCGGAACTGGAAATTGCGAACTGCTTCGTTGAAGGGCGAACAGAGATTGAGTTTTTTGATTCGGAATGTAGTGTTCAAAGCAACCTACCTATACCGAAGCAAAACGAGGTTTATTATTGGGAAGCAAAGATCTACGACAAGCCGGAATCTTCTTTGATAAGTATCGGAATGTCTACCAAACCGTATCCACTTTTCAGATTACCAGGCCAGTAACTTCCTACCGCAGGGCTCTTTATTCCTATACTAACCATCACAGGCTGGCACAAATCCTCGATAGCTTACACGTCAAGCGGCCATCGCCGCTTCAACCAACCCTTCACCCCTACAGATTACGGTCCCGAATACGTCCAAGGCGACGTAATCGGCGTCGGCTACCGGCCCCGAACTGGCACCGTCTTCTTCACCCGCAATGGCAAAAAACTTGACGACGTCACCCATGGCCTCAAAACCCAGAATCTCTTCCCCACGGTCGGCGCGAACGGGCCTTGTACGGTCCACGTCAACTTTGGCCAAAGCGGATTTGTATTTATAGAAGCGAATGTTAAAAAGTGGGGTTTGGCGCCGATGACAGGGAGTCTAGCCCCCCCGCCACCATACGGGAGTGAGCAGGGAAGTATCCTCCTTGAAGCGGGCCGAGACGGTGGAGGCAATCAAGCCACCCAGTCTTCCTATCCCAGTGTCCGGCACTCACGCTCCCGAAGCGGGCAACCCCGCTCCGCTCCGCCCACGAGCCCTGGGCCTATACGTTCACCTACTGAAATTTCCCTCGCGCAACTGGCTCATATCCCCTCTAGTGAGGACGTTGGCGAGGGCACGAGTCATGATGCGCCTGGGGCTGGTATGGTAAACACCTTAGATTTCGCCGGGCAACCACCGCCAGAGTATACGAGCCCGGAGGGGTCGATTCTGACGAGAAGTCGGAGGAGTAGCGGGGACAACGAGAGGGAAGTAGAACGACCGTTATTGAGGAGTGCGATTCCGAGACCGGAGGTGCCGAGTTATGATGTGGCGGTGGGGAACGATGATCCGCAGCGAAGGAGAAGGGAGAGGGCTGATGAGTATGAAGATGCGATTTGACGATTGAGCGAGATGTTCTTTCATGATTCTGGGGCTTGCTCGGGGAGTTGAACGAATGCATTGGGCCGGGGTATGTTATGAAATTTTAGCGGCGGATGATTGGAGTTTTATGTTATTGTTTGGCGCCGGAGAGGCTGGTGGGGTTGGGCAGGTGCACGCCGCTGCAAGAAAGCGCACTGTATAGGTGAGGCTTAGGTGGGGTCGTTCATGTTGTACTATATAGTCAAAAGATATAGTTCCTACCTTGATGTACATCTCACATGCTTCCTCCAACGCCCTTCAACGGCCCATCCCCCAAGCATGTAGTGGCATGTCTTGCGGAAAATTAGAGACGGGGTCAGATCCGGTCAAGGAAGGAGCATGCTTTTGTCTTACTGTCGATATGAGTTTCTTACCTCCGATTTGAAGTAACAGGTCCTCCAACATTCTCCACAAATTCATTTCCCTCAGTTATCAGACGTAACAGCACCATCAAAAAACAGGGTGGGGGTGCAACACCAAATCCGCAGCCGTCCAAGCACCCACGGCCAAACCTACTGCGTTACACTCAAATCAAACTCCCCTCACTGCAGTGCATCTACTCTGCTTTCCAATCACGAACTCATAACAAATCTAACTCAGGAAGCCCCTTTGGGAGGCGAAGCACGGCAGGGACTGTGTTCTGGTTGTGACTGTGGATGGTGGCGGTATAGGAGTGGTGCGGTGAGGGCGATGGGGCTGTTGTTGGAGGATTCCAGGAGGAGGTGGGGAAGGCGTGTTATGTGGGTGGACAATTACCTGGAGATCCAGGGAAGTGGTGGCTTGACGGTTTATCTAATGGTGGAATTAATGGAATGTTATAGTATAGGAGAGGTAGGCTATGTGCCCAATCATCACCGACAAGTTTGTGAACTTGAGTCCTCGATGCTTCGAACTCTTGTTGGCGGGCCAGGGAGTTGAAGAAACGATGTGTCGACAGTGGTGGTCGGTGCATCTCATGGTACGTCGGCTGACGTGGAGGTTTGTGAAATGAGTGGCTTGAAGGTTTAGTTGCACGAAGAGTGATAATAGTAAAAATGCCAGAAAGCTCAGAGAATCTACACCGCAAATGACTCAGCGGTCTGGAGATTCGAAGCAGTCAATAGTACGTTCGATTGTGGTTTCAGTAGCTTGGAAATGTCTCCACGCATGCCGCACTTGCAGTTCAACAACATGAGGAACCAAGAAATATGGGGCAAGCTTGAAGGGCAAGCTCAGAGGGCAATGCATGTTGCAACGGGATTAAGGTTCAGACCAAGAAAAGACCTATGCTAGTCTGAAAAGGAAATGCTTATACATAGCTGAACGTTGAAATTTCAAAGAACAGGTGAGATACATAGGCCTTATATGGTAGATAGAAAGGAGATAAGCAATTTGGATCCTCTTTAGCAGTGACGACTGCATTATCTTTCATAGGCGTTGTTCTGATCACCAATAGTTGTGGTACCATCAGCCAGGTCGAGAACATCCAAGGCCGCATGCAATTCAGTCCATCGCTTCTTGATAATCTCCTGATAGAAGAGGCCGAGAGCTTGGTTAGCCAGACTCGCTTTGCCTTTCCCCTACGCTGTTCGGGGGAAATAGCTGATCGGTAACCCAGCATGACAGTAACGAACTCCTAGATTTTTAAGAGAAGGTATATATGAATTGATATCTTAAACCGCTCCTAGGGTATGACTGCTGGTTTTTGTGTCGGTACTCTGTGTGATATGCTGATTGTTGGAAAGACGCTTCTTAAAAAGCATACCCACTCCATATACAGCTATTGTTTTCTTTTCAATAGAGCTGTCTACGAGAGGGGTTGGGGCGTGGGTTCCTTCGATTTATCCTGTTCTCGAAGGTACGAGATAGTTAAGATGAAGATCCATGCTAATGGAAGTGGAATAGTTGTTTTCGACGATTAGAACGGATTTAGTTTAGCGTATGAGACTAGCGTAACGAAACCAGAACAACGAGTGCAATCCGATGTGTTCCCAGACAACGATGCACGATCTGGAAGTACATAGGCATTCCTTTATAATCAACCGCCCCCCAACAGGGTGTAGGACTCGCACTTACAAAATACAAACGCAATAGCCCGTCCTTAAGCGAATATCTATTCCGCCGGGTGCTTGCAGTGTACCCTTCCAATCTTGCAGGTAGATAGCATAAGCAAGCAAGCATCAGCGGAAACGCGGCCAATCGCATCCATACGCACTGTCCTTCGTTATCGAATTGGCGGTCGAGGCCAGAAATTGGGCTGTCATCGAGACCGCTGGGGTTAGGCGCTGTGTTCACGGGCAGCGCAAACTGCACTCTGCGTCACCGCAGTGCAGGGCATTTCAGTCGTCATCTCTGGAACCTGGAAGCTAAGATACTCGGAGAAAAGTTCGATGAGAGTTGATGGGGCTGAGGCGGTAGATGCTGGGGGTAATCACTCTAGCCCACCAGCATTTCAGATAATAGTATTGGTGAGTGCGTTAGGTAACAGTCCTTCGTGACGTCTGGCGCCGTCAGTCCATACAGTCGTTATTGGATCAAGCCCCGTTTCTCTATGCGAAATGGAACACTGCGCCAACGTTCAAGTTTGACAGTTGTCTTGGGAGGATCGTGCAGTCGTCCTGCAGCATCGTCTATCTACATTGCATATTGCGGCGCTTGAGTCAACCGCACTATGCAGTTTGTCTTGAAAATTCTTTGTTCCTGTTTTGCTAAGTCCCGCTAATGTGTCATGCGTTAGGGTGCAGGAGGTGGTCCCATCGAAAACAATGTGACGGGTCTTCTAGTCAGATCAACGGCGACCCAGTGGGCCAAAGGCTCTATTTTAGCTGTTGATGGAGGTACACATCTAGCCGCAATTATCAGGGTATTTGAAGAGCATCTGCCAAATGCAACTTCTAAAAGATTGTCTGAGACCTCAGTCCCCACGCACACCAAGGTCGCAGCAATATCTCTTAGCAATGGCACATCCTCACCAACCCTATCAACTCACAGTTCGAGCCGCGCAGGATACTCCAATTCGGCACCAGAGATCAATGGGAATGGAGCAGATTCTCCTGTATCTTACCGAGACATTCCAAAACCAAACATGTCCCTTTCCACAGGCCCATTCGCTGGCCTTGAGCTCCCCCACGAATCTGCTGAGGCAAACGCAGCCTACTTTATCCACAATCTGATCTCGACGTATTTAATAACTCACCCTCATCTAGACCACATATCAGGTTTCGCTATCAACACAGCCTCCTTTCAGCATACATCTCGCCCCAAGAAGCTCGCTGCGCTACCGTCCACTATTGATGCCATCAAAGACCATATATTCAATGACGTAATATGGCCGAATCTGTCGGACGAAGACGGCGGGGTGGGTTTTATAAGCTATTCGCGACTTTCGGAGGGTGGGAACGCTGCATTAGGTGAAGGTCTGGGTCAAGGCTACCTCGAAGTATGTGATGGACTGGCCGTGAAAAGCTGGGGTGTCAGTCACGGTAACTGCACGAAACGCCATATCCACCGCGGAAGCAATGGTGGCGGTATGCAGGAACCGTACTTCCCTCAAGGCTCCCCTGGGAGATCGTCGCGGAGCACGCCCTCACGGAGCCAGAGTCAAGGAACTGCTGTGGATATAAAATGCGTCATCGACAGCACTGCATACTTCTTGCGCGACTATCATACCGGAAATGAAGTATTAATATTTGGTGATGTCGAACCTGATTCTCTTTCAATCTCTCCTAGGAACGCTATGGTATGGCACGACGCTGCGCCAAAAATTAGCGCAGGAGTCCTTACTGGCATACTTATCGAATGCTCCTACGATGATTCTCAGGCTGACGAATTCCTTTTTGGACACCTGACACCACGCCATCTGATAGCGGAGCTTCAGGTTCTTTGTGAGAAAGTTGTTGCTATCAAGCGCAGCGTAGATGCACTGTCCTCACGCAAACGCAAGCGTCAGAGCAACGGTCTTGAAATGTACGGGGATCCGGGCGTTCAAAGCCAACAGGTACACAACGTACATCAGACACGGCAGAGAACGAGAACTTCGAGTATCAGTCCCTCTGCGCACACCGCAGACGGCTCGTCAACGCCGCGACCACGGCAGACGAAACGAGTGTCAGATGTCAGTCCTACTACTACGCGTTTCTCAGGAGACTCTGCTCTAGATCTGCCGCCAGAACTGGAAGATTCTGATGACAAGATGGATTTTGAGAGTAGGAGAATGCGCAGCCCGCCAGTGCCGATTTCCCGGCGATCGTCGAGCCATCGGCCGTTGGAAGGTCTGCAAATCATCATCATACATGTAAAAGATTCGTTGAAGGATGGCCCTCCCGTTGGTGAGAATATCCTTGCACAATTACAGGAATATGAGAAAGAGGCACAATTAGGGTGTACGTTTTCTATATCGAAGACAGGAACGTCTATTTGGCTTTGATTTAAGGGAAAAGATTATGATACCAGGAGGATGGCGTACGCTTGTGGGGCTTTGGAGGGAATGGGTTGATCTAAGGTCCAGCGAGTGATCTTGGTCCATTCGGACGGCTTATCTTGCAAGGCGTTTTGGGAAGCTGTACTCTAGATGCATTCCAATATTGCTCATCTTGCGTTGAAGACCTATCCGTAGCCCCCACCAAGCTCGTTCCAAGCTACATCTGCTTCGGGATATCCAGAGCAGTTGATTCTGTTACTACAATGTCAAACCTCAAATGGCTAGCAAGCAGACACGATAGCAAGCGGAATAGCGGAAGCAAGGGCAGTCGCCAGATAGTTACGTCATCCATGTCACTTTCACAAGAGAGTACCTACTTGCACTGGGTATTCGTCAGGCTGTTCTCTCCAAAAACAAAAATGACAGGTGTAGTACGCAAGTTGGTTATTCTCGCTGCTGTCGATGGCCTCATATTACAGCAGTCAACCCAGCGCAATCAGAGGGCTACACCGAGCCTGCAAATCAAATATAGAACCCACGAAATCACTCCCGCAAGTCTTACTTCACAAGCAAAGGATGAAAGATCAGCCTCATTCGACGCTCATGGCATTGTTGGTAGTCGCCCTTTGAAAAGGTCCTAAGACACCTGCACTGACAGTCATGCGTGCTTAGGACTCCTAACTATCGCCTCGGTTTCATATCTAATTTCTATTTCGCGCCGAGAGCAAGTCGCTCAGATCCGAGGGTCGCCGATATATACAATTACGGGGGTTACTCTCATCCCCCTATCTTCCCAACAGGACGCTACGAACGCTATAGTACAAGCCAAGGAAAACTTGAAAAAGGAAGCAGGCGGGCAAGCTAGCCCAGCAACTGACGATAGCGACACTTCAGACAACGAAGAAGTTCCAACTGAGGATGACCATACCGAGGATGATGAACCTCAACCGGTGGTGACGGCGTCACCAACGGACCAGGATTCAACACCACTGCCAGCAGACAAAGGTGTAACCACTAGTGTCGCTGAAGATGTTATCGGTAGGAAAGGGCAGTACGGACGGTTTGCGGAGAGATGGTTTCGGAAAAAGGGATGGAGTACGGAGAAGAAAAGGGCTCAAGGAATGAGCACTGCTACGATTGGGGACTCCCCGGCTGACGGGCGCATTGTAGATACTGAAAAATCGGATCAAACCTCGTCCTATACATCGGCTATCACGCAGGGCGTAAGTGGCTGGCTCGGGAGTAGAAAAGAAACAGCAGAGCAACCTTTCGATAAAAACCAAATCGAAGCTTCCAATACGCATAATGTTGCAGCCACCCTTCTGCCAAAACTTCTTCGAACAACGAGGATACTCTTTGGATCTCGGAGCTTCTTTTTCTCGTATGAATACGACATTACCAGACGGCTAGGCAGTCAAGAAAATAGGAACCCTAAGATACCAATGCATAAGATCGTGGATTCCCTTGTAAGCTCTCCATTCCACCTTGAACACAGCCACTAGATGCCATCAATAAGGGCTAATCAGCTACACAAGTTTTTCTGGAATCACCATTTAGCGTCACCGTTTATTGAAGGTGGGCATTACGCGTTTGTGCTTCCACTGATGCAGGGTTTTGTTGGACAGCGGGTTGTTACCATTGATAATACTTCCGAACATCCATCTCAAAGCATACCTGGAGCTTTGGAGGACCCTAAAAACGTCATCGAACTCCAAAACAGTGAAAAGAAGGACGCAAGCTATCTATTAACATTAATATCACGGAGGTCCGTTCTAAGACCTGGACTACGTTACCTTCGGCGAGGAGTCGATGATGACGGTCATACGGCAAACAGCGTGGAGACGGAGCAAATCCTCTCGAGAGCATCGTGGGGACCTTCAGACAAAACTTACTCGTTTACCCAAATTCGAGGCTCTATACCTTTATTCTTTTCCCAGTCACCGTATTCGTTCAAGCCGGTGCCAGTCCTGCAGCTCTCACCGGAGACAAACCAAGTGGCGTTCAAGCGCCATTTCGTGAATATCCAGGCCAAGTACGGGCAGATACAGATTGTTCTACTGGTCGATAAGCATGGCGGCGAGGTGGAGATTGGACAGCAGTACGAGAAGCACACACAGCAGCTAAACGAAGAGACTGAGTCTGCCGACAAAAAGCTCGGCATCATCTGGTGGGACTACCACACAGAATGCAGAGGCATGAAATTTGAAAATGTCGTTAAATTAATGGACCTCTTAGACTCCAAAATCGAACACTTTGGCTGGACCGTCGACCTCAACAGCACAATAGTTCGCAAACAGGCTGGCGTCCTCCGCACAAATTGCATGGACTGCCTCGACCGTACCAACGTTGTCCAGTCCGCGTGCGCCCAACGTGTCCTTGAATCCCAACTCAAAGGAGAAGGCCTAGAAGTAAACCTGCAGAATGATCCCACAACCCAGTGGTTTAATACCCTCTGGGCCGACAACGGCGACGCGATATCAAAACAGTATTCCTCGACCGCTGCGCTTAAAGGCGACTATACGAGAACCCGAAAACGCAATTACAGGGGGGCGCTGAATGATTTTGGGCTCACGCTGAGCAGGTATTATAACAACATTGTAAACGACTACTTTTCGCAAGCGGCAATCGACTATTTACTGGGCAATGTGACGGTGCAGGTCTTTGAAGAATTTGAGGCGGATATGATGAGTGGGGATCCGGCGATGTCGATGCCGAAAGTGCGCGCCAATGCCATTAACACCAGCTCCAAAATTGTCATCGCCGACCAAAGCGAAGACCTAATTGGTGGCTGGACCCTGCTGAGCCCGCGAGAAACAGATACGGTTCGGACGTTCCCGTTCGAAGAGGTGGTTCTGCTGGTAACGGACGCGGCACTTTATACTGTCCGATTTGATTGGGATATGGAGAAGGTGTCGTCATTCGAGAGGGTCGATCTGAGGAGCATCGTGGGTATTGTTTGTGGGACTTACATCACGTCGACGTTGGCGGCGGCGCAGTCGGATGAGCAGAAGAATGTGGGATTCGTGGTTAAGTACCGGCCTGGGAAGGAGGATATTGCTAGGGTAAACACCAGGTCACTGAATACGGTCGTGGACGCGGAAGGAAAGACCAACGAGGAAGGAGCTCAGCAGCGGGATGAATCTTCTCGACCCAAGGATGAGAGTAAGAGCGGCAAAGACGACCCCTCAACCCTGAAAATCCTTGCCTTCAAAGCCCTCCCCGCTCACTCCAGCCTTGCCTCCTCCTCATCACTTCCAACCCACACCCTCAGCGAACGAGAACTGATAATGAATATCTGCGAGGAGATCCAAAAGGCCGCCGGTGGCTGTAGTGGTGAAGGGAAAGATGAAAAAGTAAAGGAGGAGAAAGTGCTTATAGAGGATACCGGGATCATTAGCTTGGCAGATGCAAGAAAGAGTACAGGGCTGTTGGAGCAGTGGAGCCATTCCTTGAAGAAGTTAGTATGGGCATAAGTGACAACGATGAGGAAAGCAAGAGTGTAAGGGGAGTGTTGGACAGGAAGTGGAATATGTAGGGAGCGCTTTAGTAAAGGAGACACATTGAACCAGCGAGAATAGAAACGCGCAGTGGAGAATCCGAAGAGCTGTAGTTGTTTGGGAAGAGCTTATTTTCGATCCACTGGAGAGAGCGTCGAGCGTACTGGCTATATATGTACGTCCGCAAATATCATGATAATGAAGGATTAATTTTTGTCAAGTGACTACACTCTGCATTCGGCGTCTTGACGTTGCATGATAGGCTAGTTCGATGTAAATGGTAAAAAGCTTGATATATCTTTAGGGAACCACTGGATGTACACCCCCTCTTCTTACACTCTCTACTTCTTACACCTACACCTCCCTCTACATAAGAAAAACTAGAACTTCTGAATTGCAAAAATCAAGTTTTGTTGAGAATTGAGAATTGACATAAATGTGATTGTTTGATTCTCGGCTAATATCTAGACTCGCGATGTTAAATAAATGAGCTAGAGAGCTGAATTTTGAAAAGATCACTGTTTCTACTTATGAGATTCGTAAGACAGGTCCGCTTTCATCTGTATCAGAGAAGGCTTAGCGTCATTGAGACAACGTTCACCTCGCCTTCTTCCTCTTCTTCTTTCCTCTTTATCTCAAACCTTCAACTCTGCATCTTCCTCGATTCCTTCTTCGATCTCTCCGAGTGATGATGAAGGAAAGGCAGTTTACTGTGTGTGTGGCGCTAAGGTTAGGAAGCCTCAGCTAATATATTGAGTGAGGGGGTGTAGGTGTAAGAAGAGGTGTACATCTTGGTTCCCTATATTAATCTATTTCTCCTCTATACGAAATCATCTTTACTTCCCCCTCTCCGCACATTCATTCCCCTCTTCTTACGCCAATACAAACAAACTGGATAATCATCATTCTCCATTCAGCGCCACTAGCCAGAAGTCTATTGTCGAACGACGTCTTTAAGTTCCATCAGAACCCCTTTCTACCGACCTATCTCTCGGCAATTGATTCATTTGTGCGCGAACTGCAAGGCACCAGAATAGCAAGAGATCTTGTGTCTGTAGAGTTGTGTGAGTATCTCCTGTGTGTTTGGCATTGATACGAATGGTGCTTAATACTCCAAATCTGATTTCTTGCCACTGAAGAACACAAGAGAGAAGCGGTCTGAAAGTGTCGGATTTTGGATGTATCGAAATATAAGTGTCGGTGAGATAAACGAATAGGTAGGGAGGTTAGGGGGTAATAAGCGTATATGATACAAAGTCTTAATCGTAGTGAGCACGATCTTTGGATCGCTCTGTCTTGGAACTGGAAAACGTCAAGACCCGGTTGTATCGAGTTCTCGCCGCCAGCGACACAACCACATCATTAGAGGGCCTATTGTATCGAGGCGTTCCATCTGCTGGTGATATTCTACGGATAACGCATCCTTGCAGTTTCTCTCTGTATAAAGATACTCGGTAGTCTCGGTGAACACACCAACCTGAAAACCTTATCACGATGCCGAATTCTATTCATAGCAGGTAGAAACCCACACACAGTACCACGTTACATATACATACATCATGATATCTTTCCCGCGCCTCTACGGAAACAACCTTCGTGGGTATTCTGCATATGGGGAGATCGTACAACTCCATATGGCCCCAAACGCGGAGATGGAAAGGGAGAAAGGACGCCGACCCATGCTTATAGCTCAACGACGCAGAGAGAGGCGGCTGCGAAAGACTCCGCAGTACCTGCCACCAGCTCCACCACGCCAATCCTGGAAATTGCATCGCTCTCGCGCCAGCAATACCTGCCACACCCCTCTGTTATCGACTAACCTCCTTAAGGTCCATCTCAACGCTCCTGGGTTTCCCATTCATACTTCTCCTCTTTTGACCCTCCTCCTCACTATCCTCCGCCAAATCATGTAAACCGAACCCTCCATTCTCCTCGTCATAGCTCTGGATCAATCCATCCCTATCCCCCCTCCCTCCAAAACCACCTCCGAGACTCCCAGAACTCACCCGCCTGCCATCGACACTCCTCCTCGCTTGCATGCTGAGTCTCGTCTGCAGGCTCGCGATGCCGTCGGTGGGCACGGCGTCGTCGATGTGGTTGTGCAGGAGTTTGTGGCCGTTGGGATCGCCGCGGGAAAGGTTGAGGAGATAAACGCCTGTGAAGATGACAAGGAAGCCAGAGAGAAGGGAAAGGGTGTTTACGGCGTCAGTGGTGTTGAAACCTTGGAAGAGGATGAACGAGGCGCAAAGGGTGGCGGTTGTGAAGGTCACGTAGTAGAGGGGGTTGACTCTGCGGTTGGGATATCGTCAATTGATTTGTGGAATCGCCAGAAGCCGGGAAGGGCAGAGGAAGGGGCTGGCTTACATCGAGGTAGAAAATTGGCTAAGGGCTTTATTGAAATAATTCATTTGCGTTAGTATACAGACGATTGTAACGATGGCAAACGCATAGGTTGAAGGATGGCTGAATTGGTTGTTCCCATTGAGGGATAATTTCAAGGCAATTCCAAAGGCTTTGACCGACATAACTGATACGGAACCGACTGTCGAACAAATGGATAGGTAAATAAGAGGATTCTTCTTTCCATGCTTTGGGGCGACTCGGTAGATCATAACGCTTGAGAAGATGGCTACTGAGACGCAGTAGAACAGGAAAGCTGGTAAATAGAGTAAGCTAATATATTCCATCAAGGATATCAGAGTAGGTCATACGAAGTTGTATAGCATATTGCAGTATTTCGTCGACAGTCTGTATCTCCTTATCTGGTGGTGCATGCAACACTATTATCACGGACCCTATCAAGCACATGGCACATCCAAGCTTCCCCAAGGTCCCTAGCTCTTCCTTAAGGAAATATGACCCTAGCACAGCCCCTATAAGAACACTGAGTGCTCCTAGCGGTGTGACCAGAATTGCTGGCGCAAACGCATATGCCGCGAAATTGGCGATTTCACCGATAACCAAGGTTATGATCCCACCCCACCATGTTGGGCTTTTCAAGTACGCAAATCCATCTCCTTCGAATCCATGCCGTTCACTCGCTTCAAGTAGCCCCTTCTTTGTTATTACAAAGCTTGTTCCTATCGCCATGGTGGAGACCATGGCCAAAGCCAGGCCAACGTATTTGTCTTCTACCATTATTTTATATGTTTCCCAACGAATTTCCTGGAAGCTTTAGGGTAGGGAGCCGCTCCTTAGTTTCTTCCCCCGCTTGGAGAGGGCACGTGAAGCCAGCTCTGCGTGCCTTTGTTTTCCTCGATGCCAAACTAACTATCTCCCCTCAATCTCCCATAAGGCTCATATATCGGAGGCAGACGCTGAGTCTGTGCGTCGACTGTGAAGACAAATCCGAGGGTCAAGGAATGTATGCGACAATGGTAGATTGCGGTGCAGTGCGCTAAGAAATGCTGTCAGGCCGGTTCACGGCGCACAGCTTATAGAGGTGTCAGCACTGATGTAACGAATGTGAGGACCGTAAAACTCTTGAGGTGGACAGCGGTGGAAAAGTAGAGACCACGAAATGAGGAGGGCGTGTTCTTCAAGGTACCTACGCGGACGAGGAAGGGTTGATCACTTCTATTTCGGGACAGAGCGGGAAGTAACTTTATCGAGGATAGTGCGAAATCGGCATCACGAATGCGTCGAGGCGTCCCTGGCCCTCAACAAAGGGGGCACAAGAGCAATGCGCGAGCACAAGGCAGCTTCGAGTGAAGGGACAGATTAAATTGATTTATTAATGATCTCTAATGCGCACATCCTATGCAAGACCCGTAAGATCTGGTGCTCTACAGCTTCCCGGGCTGAGCCGCATTAACTGGTATTAAGGCACCCGAGGCCAACTAACGTTTGGGCCTCCTACCATCTGCACCACGACGAAGAACCAACGCAAAGAAGAAAAAGACGCTGTCCTCAAGCGCGCGGATGAAATTCCCGGATTCAAATCCGGAATGTTAGTGAGCCAACCTTGCAAAGAAGAAGTGAGTTTGTCGGGTACCGTAGGAACGCAAACGAATCAGGGGTATCATTTCAGGGGACGAACTGGGGAAACAGTGGGAATGGCATACCTACGCCTGCCAGAAACTTACATTCGAAACTTACCTTACCATGCAGTTTGTGCCCAGAATCATGGCGTAACCTGTAGTATCCTGGCGGGTGTCGTCCCGCATTGGCTCTCGGTCCTATTTCGAAGATGCGTCAACCAGTCTGAACTGATTATCCAGGCTATATTCACGAGATCATTCTATAGATGGAGTTCGGATGGACCGAAGAAGATGTCCGGTACGCCGGTTCATTGATAATGTGGGTTGAAGCGGTGCAACAAATTCAGATGAGGAAAGCATGGCGGTGGCATTGGAATCGTATTCATCCTGAGCGGATACGTTTGAGATCTATTGAAACAGCCGTTAATTAAAATTAAATGGGTGAGGAGATCCCGGAACAAGTCTTACCTTGGGGATCGTCTTCTCGATCGCTCCGCGTGCGCTTCAGGGAACCCGGGCTTGAGCGCAGAACGTGCTCAGCTGATATCTTCGATGACGGTTCCTCGTCCTCATAGTTAATCTCGTCTATATCTTCGGTAAGCTTCTGATCGGGTTCTTGGTCCTGATCCGGATTACGCTCGTAGCCATTGCTTAGGGTTCCATTGGTCTTCAGGGACTCTGTACTCTCGCCACTGTCTGTATGGTCTACAGTGAAGTAAATATCATCCTCGTAGCTTTTTTCGTGTTCATCAAGCCCGAATTGCGAGTCTCCTCCATGATAATCATGTGGAGGCTCGTTGGCTTGAATATCTTCTACCTGATAAGCTTCACCTCGGTATCCTTTGGTCGATTTGTGTATGAGGTTTGGTTCTGTGAGTTGTTTCTCGGCTGGCAGATCCTCACCATCCGTCCCTTCGTCTGGATTATCAGGCTCGTCTTCAAGACTAGGGCCAGATGTATCCAATTGCTCATGCTCATGCTCTTCCTGTTCATCAATTTCGAGCTCGAGGCCTTCAGCTTCTTGATCAACATCCAAGAAATCATCATCTCCAGCTCCAATACTTTCGTTGGGCCCTCTGCCGTTGATTTCGTTCGCTTCGACTACGCCACAAAAATCATCCGTGGTTTGGTCTTGCCCGGTGGATCCCCGATGATGATCGTCATTATGTAGCTGGTCATTGATAAAAACTGCTGGGTCATTATCTGGTACGTTCTCGGTAGTAGTAGTAGCAAACTCGTCTTTTGAAGCTTCGATACTGTCACCTTGTATAGTGGACGATCTTGTTGAAAATTCGCGATTCGTATCATCTTCAGCTTCTTCAGCTTCTTCAGCTTCTTCAGCTTCTTCAGCTTCTTCATCCTCTTCATCTTCCTCATAGTTGATAAAGTCTTCTTCCTCCGCAGCAGTCTCCTTAGCATCTCGAAGAGCATGCTCATCAACAGCGGCAGATGATGAGACAACAACTTCTTCTTCAACCTTTGGGACCAGGCTTTGCTCTTCCTTTGTACCGCCTTCGTCAAATCTAGCATATTCTCCTCTGCTACCGCTAAGCTGGGCTGCTTGGACATCATCTTCTAAAGGTGTACTGCCACCTTTATGATCAGCATTATATGCTCTCGTGCTACGCGTGGGCTCCTTCAAGTTGTTCTGAGCGTTCCGAGCAATCTTACGACTTTCATCTTCCTTGTCCTCTTCCCTGTCCTCTTCATTGTCCTCTTCCTTTTCTCCGTCATCGTCCCCAACATTAACGGGTCGAATTCTATCTTCCTCCGCATACTTTGGACCATCCCTATTATGTGAGTCATCTCCCCCAACGTCGTCTTGTTCCTCTACATCTTCGGATTGCGGGTCATCTTCATTAGGTGGTTCCAGCAACGAAAGTTGAGAAAAGCCTCTGCCCTCGGCGACTGCATTTATCAGATAACTCATGCGTTGCGAGAACCTAAACCTGGTGTTCAAGGCAATGTAGAGTGGTCCAGGGTTGTCAAGCCCGTCGTAACGATGTAGCTGTATGTATACATCCAGGATCTCAGCGAGAGTAGTAGTAGAAGATTCTGGAGCAAACTACAAAGTAAAAAACGTTAGCGAAACAACAATACGTTGAAGTGTACGAAGGTTTACCTCGCTAAGATGGAGACCCAGGTCTTCTATTTGAATCTCCAGTTCATCTTGTTCACTTATGCTCTCCCCTAGTACTGATCTGCATGCCCCCAGTAGATAATTAATACTTCCAGCAGCATGTGTTTCATCATGGAGAAGATAGGTTTGAGAGTGCTCTTGATCTTGATCAATGGGAGGAAACAAAGACATTTCATTATCTTGGTACACCACGACGACCGGATGGACATAGGGAGGATGTTGCAACAGGTTTATATTGGAAGTTAGCGATTCATCTTGATTAGTGGTAATATCTTGAGATTTTGGAAGTGATACAGAAAGTGCTTGTTCGTCCTCATGGCCGGATAGAAGTCCGGATACATCATCGGGCTTTTGGTCAAAAGCGTCTTCAGCTGCGTCGCTACCACTACTAGAAGCTATCGGGCCATCCTGGAGTTCTCCAGGCCAGTCGTTGCCTTGTGAACTCGTAACGTGCGGGTCAGCATTGGCCTGACTTTCGATACCTCCAGAACCTAGTTGTAATGTAGGTTCCTGAGTGTCTCTGAGATATTGTACACTGCTTTGCTGAAGCTCCTGCTGGGCATAAGATGCATCAGTTTTCCTTTGGAGCGGCACTTCGGCCTCTGACTGCACAGATTGTGTCACGGTGCTCTCCCCCACAGTTGCGATAATGATATCTGCGCTATCACCTATTGTTGATTCCTCAGCATCTTCTAGGTCCTCGTCATGTACGGAACGGCTCTCCTGGAATTCTCCGGATGGATATTCATCGTCAAACATTTCGTCGTCATTGCCAGCCTGTGGCGCCTCTACATCAGGTAGCTCTTGGTCTATCACTGATATGAGATCCTCCGCCATGAGGTCATCCTCACTCTCTTGTAAAAGGTCATTCGCCATAAGATCAATGTCGATATCTTCAGCGTTTGCAAGTGGCTTCATCTCAGAAGAAAGCTCCATCGGATCTTCTGCAGTTATCATATCGAGTTGAGAGATCCCTGGTTCTTGAAACGAAGCCATGTAATAGGAGACAAAGTGTCACAAGAGTATGTGTGCAGAAAATTTGGGCGTGCAATATGGTGGCTTTCGCGCGATGCTTGTTTTCCGTTAAGACAGCCGAAGCTTAAAGATACTAGATGTATTACTTGAGGCTGAGGGCTGAAGTTGTGTTTGCATTTATAATGAGATGGTGAAGTGAGGTAACCTAACGTTTCGGAGGATACTGACAAACGTTCAAAGGGTAGGAAGTCATGTCTTCCAAGAGAGTGCGAAGACTAGTTTGGGCGTGAAACAACACTGTGAGCTCGGCTTCCGAAGGTCGGTGTCAGAGTTGAAGGTGTCACTCAGTCCGTTACTCAAGGGTCGCGAAAGATGCTTTGACAAGGGGAGTCAGAGGTCGGTGGGCCGAATGCAGCAAGCCGTATTAATACAGAGTTACGCTAGCATTACACCCATGTAATTTTGGACCTCTCAAACCACATTTCAATTTGTCGAGGTGGTGCGAAAGGTCCTGGTCGGAATAAGTTCTACATGAATCCTTGATTTTGCCCTGTGGAGTGTACAAAGATCGAATACTGTGCAATGTCAACGGGACAAGCGGCTTCCTATCCTTAGAACTCCGCAGCTATGGTATCTCATACTGCCGCCAAAGCTACGTGCAACTGACCGAGTTCAGGTGGTACTTGCGGCTTCAATATGCACTAGGGGGGGTAAAGCGGTGCTTTCGCGTCAATTTCGAGAGGTTGCTCGCTCGAGGATCGAAGGACTTCTGGCCTCATTCCCAAAGCTAGCCGACTCATCGACGCAGCACACTACTGTAGAGCAAGACAATGTTCGCTACGTGTACCAACCGCTCGATGAGCTCTACATGGTCCTTATTACCAATCGACAGTCCAATATCTTACAGGATATCGACTCCTTGCATCTGTTCGCACAAGTTGTCACCAGCATTTGCAAGAGCCTGGATGAGAGAGAAATACTGCGAAATGCGTATGAATTGCTCAGCGCATTCGACGAGCTTGTAACGTTAGGCTACAGGGAGAACCTATCATTGGGCCAGATCAAGACGTTTCTGGAGATGGAAAGCCACGAAGAGAGGATACAAGAAATCATTTCGAGGGTACGCTTCCGCCATTTGTTCTTGCGGGAGTCGGGTTATTATATTAATCTATTGATACAGAACAAGGAATTAGAAGCTACAGAAGAACGTAAGAGGAAAGCAAAGCAGCTCGATTTACAACGAAAAGAGATGGCTCGCAGTGGCAGGGGGGTCGCCTCTCGTGCGCCATCGTACCCAACATACACTCCACCTTCTCGACCTGCTGGCACCGACACTTATGACAGCTATGAGGCGGAGAAAAACAAATCTTTCAAGTTTGTTAATCTTTCTTATAACCAGCTGGTCATGTGCTGACTCCAACAAAGAACAACAGCCCCGAAAGGGAAGGGCATGCAACTTGGGAAAAAGTCGAAGACGACCGACATGTTTGAGCGAGTGAGGGGAGATCTTGGCGCCCAAGCTGAGGAAACGGTACCCCTGATGTCGAACTCGCAGCCTATACTGCCAGCTGAAGCTGCTCCTTCATCACGCCTCTCCGCATCAATTGACCGCGACGCGATCCATGTTACGGTTGCAGAGAGCATATCAGCGAAGCTGTCAAGAGAAGGATCATTAAAGTCTTTTAATGTCAAAGGCGACCTACAACTACGCATCACCGATCCATCATTGACAAAAGTGAAGCTTGACCTGACCGCTAATGCAACCCACAATGCCCAATTCCGAACCCACCCTAATGTGGACAAAGGGCTCTTCAATGGCTCGAAGACTATCCAGCTTCGGGATAATTCCAAGGGATTCCCGGTAAATAACTCTGTTGGTGTCCTACGCTGGAGTGCAAGCGCTGTAGTAGACGCGAATGATGTTCTTCCTATCACTTTCACGGTCTGGGTTAATAAAGGCTCTGGCGAATCCTGGACCATCACTGTCGAATATGAGTTGTCAGGAGGAGACAGTCTTCATGATGTGGTTGTGACAATTCCTTATGCAACCAGTGAACCGGCAGTATCGAGCTTTGACGCTGTGTACGAAGTCTCAGGTGATAGCCTAGATTGGACAATTGGCTCAGTGAACGAATCCAATGCGACTGGCTCGTTTGAGTTCGAAGCACAAGCCGAAGATGACGCAGAATTTTTCCCCATGAGCGTGCGGTTTTCCAAGAGCAAACCATTTGTGGATGTAGACGTAAGGTCGTTCCCACAACTATTTGGCCTGAACTAATGCAGCACTTAACAGATCAACTCTGTCACACTGATCGACATGGATCAAGATATGTCTTTCACAAAGGACATCAAGTCCGCAGCGGACTCATACTTAATAGAGTAACGCCGAGGACTCCTGAATGACTCTATGCTCAAGGCTTAGGAACGGAGTTCTGTTCATCTTCGGTAACTTCGATGATGCCCCTTGGCAATATAGCATGGCATGCTTAGAGATTGTGATCTGTCGTGGACTATGGTCAAAAGCACTGTAGCATAGCTAGACCAGTCTCAAGTAGTTCTCTACTGAGTAATATTACCTGAATTTTCACTACTTTTACTCAGATAAACCCTTCCTCAAACTAATAGGGTTTCTATTTTAATCGAGCTGCCTCAAAGAATTGCGCTGCCGCGCGAGCCGGAGACACAATAATTTCACCAAGTCGATATCCAGAACAATGCACTTAGAATAGTTGAGCTATAATGCGCGTTTCAAACAGCGTGAAAAAGATTATCAGATCTAGAATAGCAGTAATCATGGACTCAACACCCGTTAGTAACAAATCTAACGCGTGCACTCCTGCGTCACAGTCGGCCTGATATGAAGGGATCCAGTGCGAGTTCCTGAAACAATGAATACCGCATTTGTATGACTTACATTTGCATACCGCGTGTCAAAATCGAACCAGAGTCAGTCATGCTGAACATGTTGGCCGAGAAAATCGTTCTATCTGCCATAAATGCAGAGCATTTGGCATACTGCCCATCCATGGATCTCATCGCCCTGGCTACAATTGATGAACAAGTCCACGTCCACAGATTGAATGGCCAGAGAGTCTTTGGAGTAGCAAACAAACAATCCGAAGCGAAGATCAAGGGAGTGCAATGGAAGCCAAACGGTAAGGCCTGATGCGGTACTGCTTCTTTCTAGACTTCTATATCACTCTCTACGCCGTTCCTTGTACTGAAAAACCATCCAGGTCAAATCCTTGCTGTTGCATATAGCAACCACACTCTTTGCTTGGCAAGTGCCCATACAGGGAAAGTGATGCATCAAATAGACTGCTCGGCACACTCCGCATCTCAAATCTGCTGCTTGGGCTGGGGCATCAACTTCACGGATACCCATGCCGTGAGAGCCCGGCTAGAAAAGTCAGGCATGGAAAAAGACTTAGATGATGTACTGAGCGAAGGAACCCAGTCGAGTATTTTGGACTCTTTAACGGATCTACCCCTAGATCTGGCCTTTCTTGACATCGAAGGGATTTTGCCTAAGCTGAGTACTTTGGCTATGGGAGGAAACGCGTATGTGAATATCTTAGGATAGAAACAGCTGCAGAGGCTGAATTCTAATAGTGATGACGTGTTTGCTTCCAGAGCGTCCTTGGATACTATTTTCCAGCCTTTGACAAAGAGCTCCACTGATTCAGCCGATATTCTCGTTGTAGGTTTTGAGGATGGCACAGTTTATCTAAGTATTTACGACTTCTTTGAGATTGGCAGCTTCAGTCTCCTGCAAGCATCCCGGGCGTTGAAGAACAGCAAGCCCATAATGCATTGCTCCCACCCTTATTCAACAACGCACCCGTTATTGGTATCAGCTTCTGTGAATGGGGCACAAGAGCTTTTAGTTGTGCCGCTTGATCTTCGTTTGATATCCAGTGCCGGAAGGTATCTGTCACTTCTAGCCTCAAAATCTACCCAATTACACAACATTCTACGCTACGTGCACCAAGTCCAGAGACAAATGTATAGCGAGTTCAAGATCTCTCAAGATTTGCCCACCAGGTTCATTCGGAATATAGAAGAAGCCCTGCGAGAGAAGTGCGACTGCACTTGGGTGCAGGCTGCTTATCATCTCGTCGTTACTGGCAATTGCTATCCTCCAGTTAAAGAATGGCTGGTCGATGAACTGGGGGAGCGGGTATGATAAAATCCCAACATTTGTGGTTCAATAATTAGCTTACGTTTAGAAGGGGTATAAGAGATGGGAAAAAGCGGCTGTTACAGGTTACGAAAACGTGAGGCGTCTTGCCCACGAAAATCTGATACCTGCTTTGGAACGATTTTGTGTACTGTTAAGTCGACTGCGAGGTTTGTCCAGATTTCAGGACTCAAATGCCACGCTCGGCCTCTCTACCCAAGAACTGGACAACATCCTCGACACCGTGAACTGTGTGCAATTGCTGGCACACCACATCTTGATCTGTGCTCGGTCCGAGCTTCGTCAATTTACGGCATTCTCGGCGTGGCTACGCCTCGAGATCGAATTGCAATCCGCGGATGCAAGCTCAACATCTGCAAATGAGGCAACCGATAAAGATTTCAATATTGACCACACGAGCACGCTAGAGTATATTCAAGGTGCTATGATGCAGAGCCAGCTTATTGGCTACTTTAATATGCAGTCACAAGGCGATCAGAAACAGCAACGGGACCTATCAGCAGAGGGACGATCATTTTTTGAAGTATACAAGCGTGAACTCAAAGACCTGAGTAATCACATCACTCCACAGAAGCAAATTCCGGGCCTTGAAGAATTAATTTCCCATCTAGATACACAGTGCAATCTGATGTTTGCTAGAATCGCTGAAACACAGAGAAGAAATGTCAGGTTGGGTACTCCAATATCACTTGGGGCAGATATTCCAGCGTGCATGGATTTGAGAATGATAATAGAGGTAGGAGAAATTTTCGGAATGCGCGTATAGGAGAATACTAAGTACTTGCTCACATAGCAAGACAAAGAGAGCAACGCCGAGGAATACGTATTACATGTCGTGCTAGGTCCTACGCACTCACAAGATGGCAGTAAGCCTTCAAATTCCTTTCCCACGCTGACCTCTGTAACTTGAAAACTAGTACGGATTTTCAGGGTCATACTTAATATATCAAACGGCATGAGCTCCACTCACAGTCTTGAGTGTGCTTGGGTTCGAATGCCAATGCCGATTGAAAGTGTTCGAGATGTGAAATTCGTTGACGATGAGGCATTAATGGTCGCCGTCTCGAACGAATGTGAGTGCTTTTGCTCCAATATCAGTACTATAGGCTAATCTAGAATCGATAGCTTCGTCTCGTTTATTCAGTATTGATTACCGTAAGAAAACAGATGCTTCAAATGGCTTGAAATACACCACGCAGGCTTTGCAAGGAAAAAACGTTGCAGAAAGTGCTAAAAGTCTTACTGCGAGCCTCAACCTTCAAAATTCTGAGCAGGCAGCACAACATACACGGCATACCTTCCCACCTGGTGTTTCTTGGGCCCCCGAAAAGATGGACATTAATGGTCGGAAAGGGAGGCGGGTGATTTGCATTGTCGCTCAGGACAAGAAGCGCTACCGGATGTACGATGTTGATAGCAACCCTGATGTGGAAGAACCAGAAGATGGAAGAGATAGTGAAGGTGATGAGAATATGCTTGAAGAGGAGCCGTGAGGGAACCATTGTCTCTTATGCCGGGTGGCCATGATTGTCTATTAATGACGGCCGTGCAGAACCACGTTTGGTTTAACAGAAAATGGCTGTTCGCGATTCATGCCAAAATCTGACGGGTCCGTCATGAGATGCCATCGAGCTATCAGAGTAATCCGTTGGACCGTGGTATCAGAGTCTTCTTATTCGTATATGCTCAGTGAGACGTGGACTTCGTAGCTTAAGTTTGTTCTCGGATTAGAAGGCCCGCGGGTATCAGCCCTATCTCCCGCAATACGGGTAAGGCTACGGTAGTAAGTAATAAGGATGTATAGGCACGTAGTTCCGAAAGCAGCATGTGAAAAGGAGAGAATCGCGGAGAAAAGGAGCTGAATCATCGTGATAATAGGGTAAGAATGTGATACGTGTGAGTATAGTTAAGTATAGTCAAAGTTCGACGCGTTGCTGGTGATACGAAAGTGTCGGACTACTGAGTATCAATTCTCGCTTCTTTTTAACTTCCTCTTTCTACACCAATAATCATCCTCCCCTAAGATAGCCTTCACGGCGTTCCGTGTTCCACAATTCCTCGATATCCGCCTGCGCATCACCTTTGGTCACCGCCCGCGATACTTTGACCTCAACGGTCTTACTATAGGATGAACGTGAATCAGGTATTAGAGAGCACGCTCTCACCAGGCAAGTCTACAACGATCTCACCCGAATTTTTCCAAGTACTAAGACACCTTCCACAGATGCTTCCACACGTCAGAATGCCGAGCACCAACTCTCACAAGCTGCTGAGGTTGACTTCGTAAGCACTTCCCGCCCTAGGGAGTTGGACTACAATCCGTTCCTCTCTCCTGACCCAAGTTTTTAGCTAATATTCTACAGCCTACATATCTTACAACGTTAGCAAATGAACTTGCCAACGAACAAGCCCAACCCCATATACGCACGGCGGCCGGAATTGCCCTCAAAAATGCCTTCTCCGCTCGTGAATACGCCCGCCTACGGGAAATGCAGCGGAGGTGGGTTCAACACGTTGATACTAGCGTTAAGAGATCTGTTAAGGAGTTGGCTTTGAAGACACTTGCCTCGAAAGATGCGAGGGCAGGGCAATCTGCGGCGCAATTTGTCTCTTCGATAGCAGCAATCGAAATACCAAGAAACGAATGGCCAGAACTGATGCCTGCCTTGGTAGCAAATGTTGGCGAAGGTGCAGATCACCTTAAGCAAGCCTCTCTCGCCACCATTGGTTACATCTGCGATACTGAAGACACAGAGCTACGGGATAGCCTCGTACAGCACTCGAATGCTATCCTCACAGCTGTAGTGCAAGGCGCACGAAAAGAAGAGTCTAACCTAGATGTGCGTCAGGCTGCTATAGTGGCCTTGGGAGACTCTTTGGAATTCGTGCGAACCAACTTCGAGAACGAAGGTGAACGAAACTACATCATGCAGGTTATCTGTGAAGCGACTCAGTCGGGGGATGCCCGTATTGAGGCTGGTTCATATGGGTGTCTTAATCGGATTATGGGACTTTACTATGACAAGATGCGGTTCTACATGGAGAAGGCACTTTTTGGACTTACTGTCATGGGTATGAAAAGCCAAGAGGAGGATGTTGCCAAGCTTGCTATTGAATTCTGGTGTACGGTCTGCGAAGAGGAAATCGCAATTGAGGATGATAATGCTATGGTATGCATTGACATCTATTCTTCTTAGTCGAACTTGTGCGCTAATGGTATTAAAGGCACATGCGGAAGGTTCCGAGGAAATGCGGCCATATTTCAACTTTGCTCGGGTTGCTGCTCGCGAAGTTGTCCCCGTACTTCTCGAGCTCTTAGCGCAGCAAGACGAAGACGCTAGCGATGAGGACTACAACATTTCTAGAGCTGCATATCAATGCTTGCAACTTTATGCTCAGACTGTTGGTGGGGACCTTATTCAGATAGTGCTCGGCTTTGTGGAACAGAACCTACGGCACGCGGATTGGCATTGGCGTGATGCGGCTGTTTCTGCCTTCGGTGCGATCATGGAGGGTCCAGACGAGAAAATGCTTGATCCCTTGATCAAGCAAGCTTTGCCTGTGCTAATTGGCATGATGGACGATAGTGCTGTTCAGGTCAAGGATTCCGCTGCCTACGCATTGGGCCGTATCTGTGAAAATGTTTCAGAAGCCATCGACTCTCAAGTGCACCTACCACCACTTATTGGAGCACTTTTCGCTGGCTTGTCCAATAGTCCAAAGATGGCAAGCTCCTGCTGCTGGGCACTGATGAATCTTGCCGATAGATTTGCTGGCGAGCCAGGATGCCAAGAGAATCCGCTATCAACCCACTTCCAGGACAGCGTGACGCATCTTCTAGGTGTGACAGAGAGGTATGATCATAGATCGTCCGTAGATAACTATACTACCGCGAAAGCTGACAAGGTCTGTAGCTCTGAAGCCGACAACCAGCTTCGCATGGCTGCTTATGAGGTTCTCAATGCATTCGTCACAAATTCTGCGAACGACAGCCTACACATTGTAGCCAAGCTATCAGATATCATTCTTCATCGCCTAGAGAATACCATTCCTATGCAGCAGCAGATCGTCAGCGTTGAGGATCGGATCACTCTTGAAGAGATACAGACGAGTTTGACGAGTGTACTTCTTGTAAGTCGCCCTACGCTTTTAATGGATGTTGGCTTCGACTCACGCATCTAGGCCATTGTACAGCGTCTGGAAGGAGAAATTAAACCCCAAGCGGATCGTATCATGCATGTGCTTTTACAGCTCTTGAGTACTGTGGGGACAAAATCAAGCGTTCCCGACACCGTATTTGCTGCCGTGGGTGCTCTTGCAAATGCCCTGGAAGCGGACTTCGCCAAATACATGGACCCATTCGTACCGTTCTTGTATAGAGCACTTGGAAACCAGGAGGAGCTTGGACTGTGCGCAATGGCCATCGGTTTGGTTAGCGACGTTGTGAGGGCACTGGGAGAGCTGTCCCAACCATATTGTGATACCTTCATGAACTATTTGCTCAATAACCTCAGAGTGAGTGTATGAATAAAGCTGCCACACGCTGGAAGAGTGCTAACGGGTGCAGAGTACAACTATGAGCAATCAATTCAAGCCAGCGATTCTCCAATGCTTTGGAGACATCGCCCAAGCAATAGGCCCACACTTTGAAAAATACTTGGCAACTGTAGCGGAAGTCCTACAACAAGCAGCCACCATCACGCTAGGCGAACACGGGGCATTCGAAATGCTAGACTACATTATCTCCCTCAGGGAAGGGATAATGGATGCTTGGTCGGGTACAATACTTGCGCTGAAGCATGGAAAAGGTATGTGATACACTGCCCTAATCGGACGCTACTGACAGGTCGAAGCTCAATTATTGACCCCCTACGTTGAATCGATCTTCAAGCTTTTGAACATCGTGGCTTCGGATCCTAATCGGAGCGAAGCTCTTTTGAGATCTGCTATGGGTGTTATCGGGTAAGCATATGGAGGACCATGTTTTCAATGGGATTCTTCTGACCGTGGCACAGTGATTTGGCAGACACGTTTCCGCATGGCGAGTATACAAATTACTTCCATCAAGAATGGATCACGCGCTTGATCAAGGACGTCCGCGCGAATCGTGAATTCCAGACGCGAACCATCGAGGTTGCACGATGGGCACGTGAACAAGTAAAGCGACAGCCTGCCAATTTCCAAGGGGCACAGATGTCCTGAACAAATTGCTTCCAAGCTATGCAGCTACATCAACATGGCCAATGGAAGCATCCGCCAGCACCACGAACGTTCAAGACCTGCTCAAATGCTACACGTCGTCCTTAACCAAGGTCGGGGACAGCCAGTGCAGCATGGCCATACCTACTGAGGTTCTGCAACAACAGTTGGCTTCCACACGAAATGGCTCAACGTATGGCGACTCCCCTTGCGAACCCAGCACATCGAATCCCCACCAGAGCACCAGAGCACCAGAATCCCAAACCCCACCACCACCACGCCCATATACCCCTTGTACGACCGTCATGCCATCTGTTCATACAGCACCACCAAGCACTTACCTCAGCACAACACCACCGAACCCAGATCATCCTTCCGACACATCATTAGCATTTATGCGGGCGTTTTCGATTGTTTTGCTCGCTAATGTTCCATGTTCCGAAGTCATGTATGCCTAAGTCAATGTATCCCACCCTTGGTCTGGCGGTTATTTCTACACCTTTACACTAGAGCTTCATTACGTGGTTCAGACCTCATTGGCGGGCCCTACCTGGGCCCAGTCTTGCGACCCAGGTTCGCGTTTAGCGGAATAGATAGAGGTTGCTGGTTGAAACTCACAGAAATCGAGTAGAATACTTGCTGCTCCCTGGTGGTTCACCTTTCAAGGTGATTGCTTTAACGCATGCTGAGAAGGCTGACAACAGAGTAGACTGAACCTATTTAAAAGTAGAATACGCACACCAACAAGTCTTTTAATAGCTACGCCCCATTTTCCCAAATGAAACCTTACATTTTTAATACTCATTATGGCATCGTCTGGATCACGAAATCATTCTCTGGTACCGGCTTGATTGAGAGGTTGAATCGTCGAAGCCAGCGATAAGATTGGTTGGTGCACATATTAATTGTGACAACCTACTCCTACGATCTTTGCAGAATCAACATGGATCATACCAGTGTTGGATATGTAGTAGCTCGTAGTTCTATGCTTCGCTTTGATATTTCTCGAGAATCAACGTCTTTGGAGAGGATGACGTGCGCTATGAAATGCTCGCCGATGCCGGCTAAAACCTTCAGATCACCATCTCTGGAGTGGGCACTAATAAAGTACCCAGGTATGTCCTGATAGACTTAATTGAGCAATCCAGCCGACTAACGATATAAATAGCGAAACAGCATGCTCAAGCAGCCGTACGCCACCTTAACGCATCCGAGGGTTTGATATATCTCCCAGGTACTCAACCTGACTACCGCCAATCTTGAAGACTCGTTTTGTCGAGTACCAGATTCAACGTCTTCTCTTTTCAGGCCAGAGTATCAATCATCGAGGACTCGGACCAAACAAATTTATTTCGCCAGCGGCGCTATTTCTACTATCCTGGTGGCGTCAACGAGGCCGATTGCTACCTAACGTACGATATCAAGCGCGATCAACTTACTTTGTATATTCCCTATATTAGCTCACGAGCGGCCCTTTGGTCTGGCCCAGGATTGACCATCGCAGAGGTCGAAGACAGGTTAGTCGATTCACCGTTGGCAAGCCTTGACTCATGATGGGGATTAGATTTGATGTCGATACTGTACGCCTGACATGGTCTTTGAATAAAGAGATCCAAAACTGGCTCATCTGAAATCGTCAAAGCAGGATTTATGCTCTGCATAAACATCAAGTGCCCCATATAACTTCTCAGAATTATGAAGGCCCAAATGTCGATATCGAATCCTTACAAAATGCGCTTGACGCCTGTCGCGTTGTTGAATCCCAGCATGAAATCTCACTCGTTCGTCATGCTGTCCAGCTTTCTTCGTTTGCCCACCGTAGTATCCTCTATAATATCGTCTCTCTTCAATCTGAACCTGAGGTAGATGCGCATTTCATTGATATTTGCATTTCTCATGGTGCTAGACGCCAGGCCTACAGCCCGAAATGCAGCGATCTTGCACTATACAAAGAATGACGAAACGCTGAAAGGGAAGGGGCTAGTTTGCATGGACGCAGGGTGCGAGTGGGGATGTTATTCGAGTGATGTCACAAGAACTCTTCCCATCAGCGAGCATCGATGGGCTAGCAAAGAGACAGCCGAAATATACGCTGTAGTGGCAGAAATGGAGGAGCGCTGCATTGAGAAGCTGAAGCCTGGCATTTTATACCTGGATCTATTTATCATCGGATCGCTATCGAAGGACTGCTGCGTTTAGGCATCTTCAAGGCAGAGACTGACGCTAACGTTGTAATGAAGAAGGGTTATAGCAGGGCATTCTTCCCACATGGTTTTGGCCACCACGTCGGTCTGGAGGTCCATGATTTAAGTCGACCACCAACTTCGGGCTTACGTCAAGAAGAACGCAAATAGCAAGTAAGGCATGCTCACAGAGAGAAACTCACGAACATTTCCCCAAGTGATTTCCCTGTGCGTTTTCACGAGTCCGTGGCGAAGGGTTCTGTGGACTAGAGTTGTTGAGGATAGAGCTCCTGGAGGAGAACATGGTCCTCACCGTCGAGCTTGGAATATGTAAGTCAACGGCTTAACCCGGAATCCCTTGTAGACTAAGCTAATGTTCCCAGACTTTTCCGCGCCCACATCAGACAACCTTTTCCTCCCCAACCCCACATTCGCATCAGTCATTGACAAGGATGTGCTGCACAGGTACATGCACATTGAAGGTGCAAGAATTGAGGATGACGTCCTGATCACGGCCGAGGGTTTCGAGAACCTGAGAACGGCACCGAAAGGAGCCGAGATGCTGAACATTATCCGCGGAGGTGTGAAGTGTCAGCATAGCATGGATTATTCGTTTCGAGCTTCCTAGCCCTCCCGCGCCATTCGTTAAGTTCAGGGACATCCGTAGCTTACATAGGAGCATTGGTTCGCGTATCAAACCAAGGCGGAGAAGATACATTGCAGGAGAGATGCAAGATCTTGGTAATTATCAGTACAATGGAAAAGCCATTAGGCACACTATAGTGGTAAGAAATAGGATTGTCGGACCGGTCTACCGAGATAACATTCAGCATCACTTACCTTGATTGCGAGTAATGGGAGTATTTATGACGATCTGGATCATTTGCTTCTGCAAAACGTGGAGCTTATTAAGGTAAGCTTGTCATGCTATCTGCCTCTCCCAGAAAAGAAATTCCTTCCATAGCTCCTGTCAATAGGTGGCACTACGGGTGCAGAAATTCGATAAACCATAATCAAAAGATGTCCAAATGGAATAATAGAAGCATCGCCTCTAATTCAGTTGCAAATCACGTATAATGAGAAGCGAAGCATTGAAAAAACGAACCTTTGGAATCTGTCAATTTTTGATTTCCCAACCTCAGAGTGCCACTTAGTCTAATGATTGGCCTGGTGTGCACAGTGCCAGGCTATCGGTGGTTGTTTGCTGACTTTTGATATTCTCCTGTTACTGAAGTTGAGAGCGGATGCGGTCTGCGAACGCAGATCCAACAACCGTTTTCGTGACCAACTTGCCCAGAGGATCTGTGCTTTCCCCAATTCTTGCTTAATCGAACTACGTTAGATTTTTCATCGGTTACAAATTGCAGACAAAAGCAGAACAAGACTCTGATCTCCGTGAAGTACATTCAAGATCAGATTTAATTCCAAAAAGATATACAAGGCACGGAGTTATGCAGGCATCTTTGACTGTTCACCCTTTGTTGATTGCTGGCGGCTTCACAATGGACTATCGATTTACCGCTAATTTCCCACACTGCTATGTGATATATCATTCAAGGCACCGCCGCTACCGGTACCAAATACGACTTCTGCTTCGCTGTTGGCGACTACCTCTGGACTCAAGACACCACAAACTGCATCATCCACTTCTTTTTCACCCAAGACACGGAATGCATCTCCGCTGCAGGGACGAATCCGTGCACAGTGGGGGAGAGTACGGGGATGGGCGGAAATCGTTAAATCAGTTTCGCGGCGAGCTTTACATGGCAAGCTGCGAGTCAGAGTTTGCTGGCCGTGATGGTGCAGTCAGGGTGTGATTGGAATGATCTAGTAGGTGCTTTAGGAGATGGTCGTATGAGGTTGAAGGTTTGTGGGTTTTGAGAATCTCTACCAATTGGCTAAATTATCTAATATCCGCAACCCCTCATGAGAATGTTTTGCTCTTGGGTGCATACCATTTACTGTCCCAGTTTTTGGAAGGGTAAAGGGGTAAAGATGATTCCCAGAGGTCGGAATGGAAAGTTCAAATCCCTATGTCTATTTGCTTAGGTCTTTGTATCGCACAAATTCTACCGTTGGACCCGAGTCCATGATTTGTGTTATCCAAAGGAGAACAATGAGTCGATTTATCGATTTGATATCTTTACGGAAACGAGTTATTGTTCACTGGCTTTTCTGTATACCTGGGTGGATGGAAGACGATGGTCTTGCGAACCATGGAACACTTCTAAAAGCGGCCTGCGTTATTAGACATTTATTGCTATGCACAGAATCGTTTGATGTCAGAAGTCCCCAAACACCACGCTATGCCACAGTCCTTTGCAACTTCAAATCTCTACCAACGGCCGCTGATTTCCCTGAGCTCCACCAGAACTTCCCTCTCCCGCACGCGCACTGGCATTACTGCTCCCTTCGCCCGCCATAACACTACTCTCCGCAGTAGCTGTAGCCCCACTACCACCCCCTTCCTCCTCATCCTCGTCATCAGTATACCCTGAATTCCCCCTCACCCCCGACCTTATCCTCTCCTCAATCCTCTCCTGACTCTCCCTCTCCTGCTCCTCAACCTCCTCCCTCAGCTCCCTCTCATGCCGTGCTAGAACCTCCGCAGCGCCACGGGCCGCCATATGGCGTTCCCCAACCCCAGGAACCAGGCTGGCAATGAAGAGCGCAATAGCGCGTTCAACGCGACGGAACATACCGCGGAGGTGCGTCTCATCCCCTCGAACCCTCTGCTCAAGTTCCAACAATCTTCTCTGCGCATTTTCGACTGTAGGTTCTTGGTCCGGGGGAATTCTGTACCCCACCTGATCATTCCTCAACACTCTTTCCATTTGCTCGTTGGTTCCGATGGGCAGTAGACTAGCCGCGTGGCGACGTATAGGTTCCCAGACGTGCTCTAACAGGGGGCGGAAAATGCCCGTTTGGGCAACGAACACCAGGAAAGCGCAGAGGCCAAGGAGGATGGTGCGGCGGTACGAGCCGCCGGCCGTGAAGAAGTAGACGAAGCCGAAAAGACGAATGAAGAGCCAAAGGTGGCCGCCTAGGGGAAGAAGGATACGTAGGAGATCGCGGGCTTGATTCGCTTGTTCTTGGTTTTGTTGTTCTTGTTGTATTTGTTGTTCTTGTTGGGGGTTGGCGTTGTTGGCAGGCGGCTGCTGAGCGTTGGGGTCGGCGAGTTGGGCTGCAGGAGGTTGTGGATGCACCGTGGGTAGTGGCGGGGGAGGGATCACGGTTGGAAAAAGGCCGTGAATCGTTGCTGGATGGGGCCACGGAGTACTGTACAAGCCCGATGGTGAAACTAGGAGAGCCTGAGGTCCACTTGGGGACGAGAGAACGTAGACTGCAGACGAGGAAGCGGGTTGCGGTAGCTGCTGAGGTGGTGGCTGTGGCTGTTCAGCGACGACTCTCATCAGCAGACTTGTCAGACTGGCACGTAATTGATCGGCTTGTATGGATAAGTTGTTGAGTCGAGCACGAAGGGTTGCTTCAGCACCCGCCGGCAGAGTTCCCGGTTGGTTTGCCATGGAGTCCAAACGTGCCTGAGTCTGCTGGAAAATCGGTTCAGCGGGCGCAGTCCCGCTTGCCAAAGTTGACTCTAGCGCAGCGAGATGCTGTTGAAAAAGTGGCAGTGTATCGGGTAATGGGGCCCCATTCGCTTGTGGCTGGTTCGTGTGAGAGACTCCGGATGGCCCCGCCGTATGAGAAGTTTGTGGTCTTCCATTGCCGGGCGCTGGAGATGCACGAACATTTGGATCCAGCAAGCCAGGGATTGGGCGCTCGACAGTACCTGCTTGGTTGTTGTTATTATTGGAAATTATAGAAGTACTTTCGACGACCACCCGCCATTCACCGTTTGGACCCTGGTCCTCACGGACGGTTCTAGTGGTAGTTCCTGGTGCAGGAGCTGGGATTGGGGTGTTGGCCACTGCTCCAGGTGCTCCAAGATGTATGTTAGGTGCCGGGCTTCCCAGCACTTGGTTCATAGCTGCACCACCTAGACCCTGAAGCCCGGCTGCAGCTCTTGCTTGTTGCTGCTGGGCTATGATTTGTGGGAAGCCAGATTGCTGCCATTGGCGTGCTTGTACTGGGATTTGAGGCACTCCACCTGGGAGAGTTTGACCAGCTATGGCACCCTGGGCGGCTTGTATTTGGTGCTGGAATAACGCTTGGACTTGGTGGTTGATTACTTGTTGAAGGTGCGGTGGGAGTTGGCCAGGTGGAAGATGGATGCGACCCATTTGCGGCTGTATAGGATTTGCTTGCGGGGCGCTTCCCACACGAGCGGTGGGTTGGGTGGTCTCCGCACCTGCCTGTGCTCCTTGTGGCTGCGCTGGAGACCCTGTCCTTGAAGGCATACTATGCTGTGGATTGTTGAGATGGTTGTGGGCTGGATTTACTGACGTAACAGAAGAGTTGGTATGTGCCCCTGCAGTAGGGGGCAGAACGAGATGTAAGGAAAGAGATTCAGAATTGTCTATCTGTGTTTGTACGTTAGCTTGGAGCGTGGAGGTTCGGAGAATCAATCGGACAGTATCCTGTGAAAACACTTCTCTTAACGTAAGGTTTTCCTGGACCAACGCTTTGCCTCTATATATCAATCGCTGGCGTTCAGGTCTGGGCCTGCTTGCAACTTTATCACAGATCTCATACTTCAGCTCGCCAATGGTCATAGCTATGGGAAGCACAGGGAAAGTGATCTTATTAGGAACCTCCACCGAAGGCGACAGAACATGGAGTACGATCGTCTGGCGATGAGAGCTGGGTTCCTTCGGCGGAGCTTGGTTTGTTGAGCTTGACCCCTCCATACTAACGTGAAGCAAGCTGTGAAAGGAATGTCCAGGCGTTTGTGAGACCAGCGAAAGATTGTTCGAAGATTTTGCAGCTGCGAAACCGATATCACATACTGCTCTACTTGTAAGTGATCTGGCAAGTAAAGTCGTGGGAACGGCAAGTACCGCACCTCCACCACTTGATTAACCGCCCCCCTACCTTAGTCCTACGTCACAGCTTGAGTGGTGTCTCCAATGTCTGAAGAGATTTATGCGGCAGCTTTTCTCTTTCATCTCTAAACTGCAACTATCATCTTGGTAATATGGGACCTTTGCGATTTGGAAACACCTCGCTGTCCCGTACGGTCATCACGCCTAAGCTGTGTTCGCGACCTCTGGACTATACATGCGTTTTCTGCCGGCAAACACGGTCCTCGCCCCGTCGCTTCGCAACATCTGCCAGGAGGTTCAATGGAGAAACAAAGCCGAGTGATAGGGGACCCTTCCGTACAAGGCTTCGTGCTGCCCTCCGCGATACTAAAGTTCAATGGCGCCCTATCCCTATTGGATTAGGCATCGCTTTTCTTGGGGCTGCGCAATTCTACAGGGTACGGCAGCGCGAAAAGAGACGGCAGGAAGAGGAAGAAGTACACAAGAGCAATGAAGGTGATAAAGAGACTACAGGGAGGCTGACAAGGCGAAAAAGTGTACGGCCTAGCGGACCTTGGTAAGACGAGCACTCGATCTAGTGGATTACCAGTGATCCAATATGTCTAATGAATGTATACAGGCAGGTCCAAGTCATGTCGACTCTCCCTCTAAAGGCAGTATCAAGAGTATGGGGTAAATTCAACGAGCTCGAGATTCCCTACTACCTACGTGTACCGGGGTTCAAGTTATATTCTTGGATATTTGGGGTAAAGTGAGACATGAAGAGAACATTGTGGTTCAAACACTGACTATACTTTGCCAGTCTGTCTGAAGTCTCTGAACCTGATCTTTATGTGTATCCTAACCTTGCTTCATTTTTCTATCGTACCCTCAAGCCCGGAGTCCGTCCACTTGACGACAATCCCTCCGCATTGCTATCACCAGCTGATGGCCGTGTTTTGCAATTCGGGATGATTGAGAACGGAGAAGTGGAACAAGTTAAAGGTATGACGTATTCTCTGGAAGCTTTGCTTGGCACCGAGCCGCCAGACTCAGCACATAAGCCTACAATGCAAGGTAAAGGTCCGAGACGCGAACCTTCCTCGGCTAAGATTGGGAACGAAGATATCATCAAATCTGACGAAGAATTTGCCAATGTGAATGGCATATCTTATACCCTACCAAATCTTTTGTCCAGACCGCAAAGTCAAGAAGAATCTCCGGCTATGGATGCTTCTACAACGCCGAAGTATTCTTCAGAGGCTGAGGTCCGTGCTGACCTTGCCTTGGGTGACGGCACCAAATCACCCTGGTTCTCGCCTGTACCTAAGAAGGTACCAATGGCTCTGTACTATCTAGTGGTGTACCTAGCGCCAGGCGATTATCACCGTTTCCACTCCCCAACATCGTGGGTTGTGGAAAAGCGTCGTCACTTCGCCGGGGAATTATTTAGCGTATCTCCCTACTTGCAGCGCATGCTTCCCGGACTCTTCACTTTAAACGAGCGAGTGGTACTACTGGGTCGCTGGCGGTGGGGCTTTTTTAGCTTCACCCCTGTCGGAGCTACAAATGTCGGCTCAATAAAAATTAACTTCGATCGTGAGCTACGCACGAATAGCTTGACGACAGATACGGCGGCAGATCGGGCAGCTGAAGAAGCCGCTAAGCGTGGGGAACCATATTCTGGCTTTGCTGAAGCTACGTACGCACAAGCAAGTAAGCTCTTGGGGGGCCATGCATTACGGAAAGGGGAAGAGATGGGAGGCTTTCAGCTGGGAAGTTCCATAGTCCTGGTCTTTGAGGCGCCGAAAGGCCGCCGTAGAAACTCTGATGAAAGTTGGAAGGAGGGACCCAGAGAAGGTGGTTGGCAATGGGCGGTTGAGCAAGGTCAAAGGGTTAAGTACGGTCAGGCCATCGGATGGGTGGAAGAACCTTCATCGCTCTCGAATTAAGGCTCTGCGAATCATCTGGATGTAGTGTTCGAGTTCTTGGGCTGCGAACATTCGTTTTCGCTTTTACTTTGACCATCTGTACAGCGGACTGTACATCTGAAGATTATCCAATCCCCGCATTCCTCTTGCCCGTACGCAGTGGTCTTTGTCTTGCTTTGGCTTTTCTGGCTTCGACGTTCGTCTACCTAGCGGCATCAAACATAATGCGGAGCTCTGACTTTATCAAGGTACTTCTGAAGGATCTCCTGCCATTGGAGTAAGGCGTTATTGGCCCACCTCCAACCACTCGTCTTTCAGGTTATTTGCGATTTTTTTCCGTTTGAGCCTGAATGACCCATGTGAAGCTTAATTCTCTGATCTTTACGATCGACAGCGTGCCGGACAGCAGAAGCTCTGTTCCCTACCAACTATCAGGCCTGCAGGCTGCACACTACTTTCCTACATCGGTTGAATCCATCCCCACATTCTCGAGCTTCATTCGATTCATCCGTTATCCGTCATTGACAGTGAAGTTACCTTAGTATGTACCACGTTACCGCCATTCACCTGGATTGTCCTTCTCGTACCTTCCGCTTTGCAACATCATAGCCCGAGACACGGCCGAGTTCAGTAATGACAGCAGTCAATGTTGTAGTACGCATATCCCTTTCTTAAGAAAGGAGCTTAGCTCAATTTGTCTTCGTACGCCATGCTATCTAATGCTTTATCATGATGCTGACTATCTCTCAAGTGGTCGTTCCGGGCATCAGCACACTGTTCTATGGCGCTGAAGCCAAATGAATCAATGCAATAAATACTAATGCTACTAATGTCGATTTGTATGTTCCCGCAAAAGCAAGTGGGCGCAATGAGACCGCGCCTCTTCTTTACGAATGGATGACTGAAGACATCAATGTAAGAAGGCAAACAAAGCCAATAAGATGCCGGATGTGCTAGTTGACTAATTGGTATACCCAACATTTTATTGAAGGTAGACTGTATGCCGAGATGATTATGAACCGAGCCTTAAGGTAGAGAATTGGGCAAATCGATATGCCGTCCACTTACAGTGTTCTAGGTTCTACTGTTACTCTCGGTTGGGCCCGTTTTCACTGGTTATCGGTCTATTGGGCACGCGGTTTTGAGCCTCGATGTTCTTTAGCCTTCATCTTCCGCGTTGCCTGTGGTCATGCAGGTTGACATCCCACAAAATACTACGGGAGAGGTTGGCTTCTTGAACAAGGGTGATTCCGGGAACCCCAAGATAAGTCTACAAAGCTGATGTTCTCTAGGGTGGTGGAAATGAACATCAGCCCAAACATATTATGCTTCCTTCCACGTGCTTGCTAATAGCCTAAGCGATGCACAGAACCTTACAGGCATCAACGTCTCCCTCCGCTCAAATCTCACCGAAGCGTCTAGATTTCCACGAGGCTTCCCGTTCAGAAGCTTTCAGTTTTTGACTGTCTCTAAATGTTAGTGTGACGGCACCAAATTCGAATAACACATTTGCTATCACGTTCGATGCATCGGAAGTCGCGGGGAGCACTTTTACTCCAATCTGATCAGTCTGTTCCCCGAAGCTTATAAGAACAGGCCCAGTGGCCTACGCGAGGATCTGAGCCAGAATATCAATGAGCTTAAACCGAAGTTCCTTCGGTTTCCCCGGGGAAACAACATTGAGGATTGCTCTGTTCAAGGCCGATGAAAATGGAATGAGCCGATTGGGTATGGCTGACTCCAGCGTCTGCTTAAGAAGACTCTCCTTGACTAACATTCTTAGACCACTGAAAGATCGGAAAGGGCGAGTTGGAAACTGGGCTGCTAGTTGCACGCTGTGCTTTCGAATTTCTTGAATGGACCGAAGACATGGAGCTCAAGCCGGTCCTAGCCATCTACGCCGGTCACTCACTGTATATCAAAGGGACTGATGTCGTTTCGTATCTGAAAGATCGAATGGGAGAAGTCGTTCAAGATGCTCTAAGCGAGCTGAAATACTGCATGGTGATATCGATACGTTATATGGAGCCCTACTCGCTCGCATGTGGCATCTTAAGCCTTTCATGATCAAGTAAGCCTTGTTAAAGGAGGAAACATGCCATGCTGAGGCTGATGTTTACCAAAAGCTACCTCAATGAAGACTGGTTCTCATTGACGTATGATTACAGGGTGAGTCCGTCCGTACCTATCGGTGGATGGCACCTTATCTGTATAGTTTCCTATTTTGTACGACGCCCTTAAAAAGCCGCTACCCTCACGTTCGCATGATCTCGATCGCAAGAATTACGACATATCCATTCCAGCCGGATTACTTGGGACACGCATTACTACGAGCAGCCATCGTTTCCCTTGAGCAATTTGACTTCTTTGATGATTGGTAATAACGAACCGACAACGAAAACGTTTCTGGTTCCATTAGAGAATACTCAGTATACTCGGCTGATAAGCCAGAGGGTTTGCCATTTGCACCGAGCGCCAAGGACACGCACATTGACTACCCACGACTGCTGTCAGCTATAGCTGAATCAATATACCTTATTGGAGCGGAAAGAGACCCCGAATGTAATGCGGATGAGTTCTTATGCGCCGAGCTTCCAGAATTTCAACTGGGTGTTTCCCCAAAACAGTTTGAAAAAAATCGTCGCTCATTAAGTTCTGGCCTAGTATGATTGGACTCTAAGCTTACTCGCCTTTACCGCACTCCGCAGGCCCAAACAAAACCGTCTTGAGCGTGAGCTGTTATGCTCAGTCCTTTCTAGCACACTTCCGCGGAATACCTACGTTATCAGTAACCAACAGCGCTGAAACATTCAATCCCTTATGGTGAATTGACGAGCCGTCCAACGCAATTTACTTGAAGGTATAATCCTGCCACTAGTCTTTTGCAGGCTTGGAACATAGCTGATAAGACGCTATGAAGGTAATCAATTCTTGGGATACCAAAGCCCTTTTAAAAGTCGACTTAAACGTTGCCTACGATAGTGTCAATGGGACCATTATCGTGAGCCTCCAATGACCCTGTACCCAGGCACGGGATAGCTAATATGTCGCAGATTTCTCCTGATGTAAACGGCTTCAACTACCGTAACGATCAAACAGCAATAGTACCACGGCCATCGAATTTGACAATGGCGTCATCACAGAGTAGCAGGCTGTTCCTTGGCGAGTTTCCGGTTACTCTATCGCGGTGCTTCAGTTCGATCTGTGAGTATGGATGGCAAAAGCCGCTGCGGGCCCGTGCGTAATCCTCTATTATATACCTATGTATTTGTATTTATGGGTAGAGATTTTCTCGTCTTTCCCCCAAACCTTCTCTCTGTCCTTCTTCTGCGGATCTCACTCATCATGCGAGCTCCAGATGAGTTAATTCCTAGACTAATCTATAAAAAGGTGATCTTGGCTGTTTGGCTATGTGACGGTTTGACGGTTTGGCCACCTAGCGAAGACACCCTAGAACCCATGGATAAGAGGTTTGACAGTTTTGACAGCCGGACCAAAAGGCACAACATCGCGTCTGTAGACAGATAACATAAAACACCACAGCTTTCCAGATAAACACTATGTAGTAGCAATCGACTAGAACGATTAGAACATACAAAAAAATGAAAGATTCGTAGAAAGAGGCACATGATCATGCAATGAAGTAAATGATATTGAACAATCGATGCGCAACACTCATCTTTCCCAGCTCTCCGTGCATTGCTTCTGACCTACAACTCTCCCAATACAGAATACACACATCATTCACTCTGTGCCTTCAACTTCAACCCTCCACACCCAAGATTTCAATCTAAATCTCGACCCTCTAACCCTTCACACACAACGATATTCTACATCCTAACCCATAAGACTCTTCACTGAACCTTCTGTCGTACTTCTCACCCCCTATCACCGTCTTTTGAACATAGTTCCTTCTATTTCCCTCTCGCCAGCTTCACTACCCTTTACACGGCCTCTTCTCGGCCGGCAACGAGATTTACCTGTACGAGGTGCTGGCTAAGAACCTTCTGCAAGCAATGGTTGTCAGAAGAGCTGAAAATTCTCATCGACAGAGCAGTAACAGCGCTTTACCCACGCGTTGAGCTCATACACAGTCGAAAAGTTCATATGGCTAGATGACCATGTGGTCAAACAGCGAACGAAAGCTCACGTCGAAGTGACCAGCTTTCACAATTTCGATTTGTCTATGTGACCACTTGATTATATAAACAGTTCACGCGCTCGTATGCACATTTTATCGATGTGACTGCAAAACGAGAAGATATCATTGTATTTGAAAGTCTAGTTCAGTTTTCGAATTTTAGCGAATTTGACGAGAAAAACTCACAAATCAGTCTCAAATTTGATGCAAATAAAGCAAATATTTAAATATCATTCTCACACTTTTAAAACATCTTAAAGCTTCATTTTTGAAGCTATACAAATCTCAATCTTACACAAAAGCAATTCTGTGATGATTAAGTTTACAAAATAAATAGATGAGATCTGTAAGAATAATATGACAATGTGATATTCTAAGCAAACACAGAATGAATATATATTATGATAGAGCTAATTATTAAAAAGCTCTCAATAACTTGAGAAAATTGATCAACTATAAAGAGTTTGTCAAGCATTGTCAAGTTGAGCACGACATAATTCATGACATATTAAGTTGAAGATATGACATAGTCTAAATGATGTCTTGACAGAGTGATAGAGTTTCAGAGCTAATTCAGATTTGATCTTCAATTCAATCTTTGACTTTAATCTTTGATTTAATTTCTATGAGTCAATTCATCATGACAATTGTTTTCTTTTTTAAGTGAGTTCATTCTTGATCTCAATAATTAATGTCTTTGTTTACTTTGATAAATGATAATGTGCACTCATTGATTCGCTCTAGAAGCTCTTGATAAAAATCTTCAAATCTTTGTAAGAAAACAAGAAAAAAAGAAACTTTTGATTGAATGATGATTCATCTTTGATTATAATGCGTATAAATGACATTATAAATAATATATATGATGTGTAATTGATGTAGATGACAGCAATGATGACGTGTAAATAGCATATAAACATTGTTTATTTTTCAAGTAAATGATGTTGTTGAAATGATAAAGTGTAACAAGAGACGTAAGATTCTAGTGAAAATAGTGAAGAGAAAAAAGATGAAAGAGATACAAAAGAGATCAATTGATCAAATCTTTCAAGAAATTGCAAGCGTGTCAATGATGCAACGAGATTTAATAGTGTCGCTTCGCAAGCTTGAAAGCAAAGACATTGCACTTCACGTGATGAGCTTGAAAGCTTGAGCAGCTTTAGAAAAGTCTCAGACATGAGTGAAGAGAATTGCAAGCTCAGCGTATGTAGTGTGTAGAAACTTCGCGATATTAGCACATGATGTACACATCACATTGAACACAAGCAATCAGAAGATGATCATCAAAAGATTGATAAAGAACAACGCAAAACTTCATGAAAATCTAAAGATGCTAAAAATAGCTTGACTCAAGAAGATAGTCAAAAGTGAGAAGATTTACTCATTGCTCATCGTAGAGATCGCAATCAAAACGATGATGAATTGACTGTTAAACGTAGACATGCTGAACTCGTATCAAGAATGCTCATGCAAGTTGTTTGAAAAGAACTGTCGTATCACACAGTGCTATAGATGCTTTGATTTTGATCATATAGCTAGATTCTGCAAAAACGAAGAGTGCTGCTTCAAATGCACAGACAAACATCACATTGAAGAGTGCGTTGTGTCGATGAATAGAAGATGATGCGTGAACTGCAACAATAGTCACGAACTCTGAAGACACTCATGCTTCAAGTGAAAACTACAGATAAAGCAATCAGAAGAAATCTTTTGAAATAAATTAATCAGATATTCTGAAGTGTTGAAAGACAATCACTCATTCTCTTCTTTCTTTCTGAACTTCTTGAGTTCAATGAATGTCTTGATGACAACAAGCAGTCGAGACGTCAACGAGTCAACATGACAAGTGATGAAAGTTAAGAAGAGACGAGTTGATTGCTCTTCAAGCGTGATTAGCGACTCAGAAAACATGACATCTGAACAGATACAGAAACATCAAATCAGAAAATGCGAAAGACTTTCAATGATTAAAAGCATATAAAAAGCTGCTTCTGTGCAGAATCAACAACAGCTACAGATATCTTTATAATAAATCAAATCTTTTTGCGAATTTTACAGTACAACATCAGAAAGTCATTGAAAATTCAAAAATCGTTTCTGATAGACAGAGAAATTCGTAAATTTGACATAATAATCATTCAGAAACAAGGTTGCAACATTAACGTTTCACAGACATTTAGCTCGACTCACAACTTCTTTCATCTAGTGAGAGACTCATCATCTCAAGCAAGAACATGCATTTATATCAACAAGCATCTAAAACTCAATTAATGAATGATGAAAATCATTGAATCAAACATCTGCTCAATCAAGCTACAAACTAGCAACTCAAAAGACGAGATACAGACACTATGACTTATAAACGTCTACAACTCGTGCTCGCTGTCTATTATTTTCACAGAAGAATCATCTACTATTTCTCGTCTGAATGAACTAATCAAAGATGACTGTGAACAGCTAATCATAGAAGATTTCAATCTGCATCATTTACACTGAGAAGGCAGAAGATGCTTTACTCATCACACAGCGACTGATGCTTTACTAGACATCGTTATGAACGTAAGACTAAAGCTACTGCTTGAATTAAACACAATTATTAAAGAGACTCACAATCAGCTCACAACAATAAATTTAGCGTTTGACAGCAAAAAAATACAGTTCATGATACACAAATGTAAGATGAGAACTGATTTGCATCAAGAATTTGATCATCTTTCGATTATCATGAAGCTGTGTCTATGCACATTCTTCATGCAGTTCACGACTTGTTAATTATGAAAGAAAATAAACACAGAAGCATTAAACATTCATTTAAAAATACATCTTCTTGTCGATCATCTTCTCGATTACAAGACAGCAATAGATGACAGAGTAGCTGAGATCACTCATGCATTACAAGAAGTCATCGAGAAGTCTACTTCTTGAGCAAAGTCGTTAAATTGAGCACGAGACTTCTGAAATCAAATCTGCTTGAAAGTCGTGACGAAATCGCGACAACTACGAGTCGTATGAAAAATGCAGAGTACTTTAGAAGCATGAAACGACTATCTGAAATACAATGATCACAAAAACAAGATTATTAAAGAAGCAAAACGTTCACATTTTAAATTACAGATACATGAGCTGAGCAACGAATTGAAATCGATTTGATGCTTCGCAAAATGAGTCAGAATCGAAAGTCAATTACTCAAGAAACTTTCGCAGTTTTTGTCACTAAAGAGCAACGATTTCGATCACATAGCAGATTCATTCGAAGAAAAAACAGAGATTTTACAAAAAAAGTTCTTCTCATCATCGTCTCAGACAAACATCAGTGACATTTCAAAGTCGTTTATATCACTGACAATGTCATTCAATTCAGTCTTATTGCAAGATGAGATGAGACAAATGATTCAACGAGTAAAAGTTGATAAAGCATCAGAAGCATTCAAAATTTCAAATAAAATGCTTCAAGCGAGTCTAACAAAACTGACTTCAATACTAATCAGATTGTTCAACGTATGTGTAATTCACAAATATCACTTGAAGCAGTTCAAAAAAGCTCAAACAATAGTACTATGCAAATCAAAGAAAAGTGACTACATTGATTCAAAAACATATTGATTCATTGCTTTGTTAAACATCATGAGTAAGATACTGAAATCAATCATGATCAAAAGATTAAATGACATTACTGAAACTCATCACATGCTTTCAAACACTCAAATGAGAGTAAGACCTAAGTGATTCATGATCTCAGCGCTGAATCTACTAGTAGATCAAGTACATGCAGTATGAGACTGCGAAATTAAGTACATGATCTTCATGCTTAGTCTAGACATCGCTGAGATGTTTAATCATGTTTCACACATCAGACTTCTGCATATTCTGAGAATGAGAAGAACATTGAACTACATAGTTAAATGAACTCGCAGCTTTCTGAAAGACAGAGAATCATCGCTGATGTTCAATGAATAAATCAGCGCGATGCAACGAGTAAATGCTGACATATTGCAGAGATTTCTCATATCATCGATTCTTTTTCTATTCTTTAACGTAAGCTTAATCGAAAAATGCGAAGCTTTAGAAATCAAAATCAAAGTGCTTGACTTCATAAATGACATCAATATTCTGATTTATGACAAAATCACAGAATCAATCTACAAAACGCTGAGTCGAGCACACAACGTCTGTGCGAAGTGAGTTTGAACTCATAATGCTACGTTCGCTTCAGAGAAATATGAACTCACACACTTCACTCGCAAGTCAAAAAGATTTGACATGACAGTCAGTTTACACATAGAAAACTCAATAATAAAGTTGAAATTGAATGTATAAATTCTTGAAGTTTAACTGAACATGAAACTACAATGAAATTCACATCTTTATCAAATAGAAGCAGATCATGTCATTAAGATGCTGATGCTTAGTCAACTTGAGATTTTCATCTGAGAAGCTACATTCGCAAAAGTAAGACAGATATACTCAGGGATGATAAGATCAGAAATGACGTTTGAAGCATCAATATGACATCAACGCGATAAAGAAGAAGAATTGTCGAGTAAGAAACAAAGACTAGAAACTTTTCAGAATCAAGCATTGCATCATGTGATCAACATCTTCAAGAAAGTGAACATTGAAACGTTGAAAGTTGAAACATATACATTCTTGCTACATGTTCATCTGAACAAGCTACAGAATCAAGTCACACTACGCAGTTGAATCGATGACAGAACACAGAAGACTTGATGAGCATGTGAGATCATACATGCTCATCTGATAGAAACTAATAAACTCATCTTTCGCTCTTCAATCTTTAAAAAAAATGATGTTTCTGAATGTTTCAATTCGCAAGAGAGCAAAGATACAGTCTAGATGCAGATGACTTAATCTCTTAACGTTGACTCAAACAAGTGAATGTGCAATCGCACAGTTTCATAAAAGTCAATGAGATCTTTGATGAAAAAACTACAAGAAACGCATTGCAAACATTAATGCATCTTTCGCTCAAAGATTTCATCTATTCAAGAAGTCAGTAAGAATGCGTGATGATTTTCAGAAGATCAAAAGCATTCTTGCAACTTACATCAAAATCAAGCGCATAAAGTTGAATGTTTATCTGCACTCAAGAAATGTATCTAGCGCGAATAGCTTTCGATGCGACTGCGAATGAAGTCATCAGACAGTCAAGCATATTCTGATGCATTGTTCAAATTGAATGCATCTTTGATTGAATATGCTACGAGACGTTGACTTCACAAACTATCGAATCATCGTCTCAATCACGAAGAATCTCAAGACAACAGCAAGAATGATGATGAAAACGAAGCTGCTGAAGCAGTTTAGAGTGACAAGAACATTCATTCTCTAACGTGCAATCATCACGAACAAATTTGATACAAAGTCTCAGTTTTATCATCTCGACTGCATGTAGCAGTCGTATAGACAGCGAGCGATTTTATACCTCAGAGAATTTTGTTCACTCGACACACATAGCATAGATTTTTCTCATGAGTCAATCTAATCGATGTCATAAGAGTGTATGAATTATTATTATTATTATTATTATTATGATAAAGTGTAAACAAGAATGAATAATAATTGTTGATTTGTTTATTGCTCTTTCAGTTTTTCTTAACTTCTCATTTTCTTTAACTTCATCTTTTTTCAATCATGATAATATTTTTATCATTGTATGATTACTTTTAACAAACTTTGAGTATATCTGTATTATAAGAGTAAGAGATTTAAATCATGAGTCATGAATATGCAGTGATGCTTAAAGAGAGTTGTAAGATGATGAAGTTGACTGATGATTGAATCAAGATCATTATGAAAGTAAGTGATGTTACAACTTGAAGTTTCACAACTATTACTGCAATTAACAGTATCATAAGTTTGCTCAAAAGACATTGATTAAATGTAATAATCATGATGTTGTTGATGTTGAATTGCTTGTGATGATGCAAACATCATCAAATTCTGATTGAAAACTCATTACTTTTACTATTTAAACTTTTGAGTACATCTCAGCTATTAAAGAGAAAATTCAAAAGATGATGAAAGAAAAAATAATTACTGATGCTTCATTGATGATGTTACGATTCTAGTCTTCATCTATTCTTCGTTTGATTTCATTCTAATCGAGTCTAGCGAGAATCTGAGCTAATCATGATGTCATTGAGACTCTGTCTTCTATGTGTAAGACGTCAATTCTATCGAGTTTAGCACAGAGCTGAGATGAACACATATAAGTCGAGTTCTTTTCTGTACATACTCTTTTCTTTCTTAGTATTTGTTTATTAGTTAAATGACATTCATATGACTCGCTCTATGCTGATCTTTAACATCAGATAAATACTCATCAACTTTACTATTAACGTGTAAATGATATGAAACAATCTACTTCGTTTGTTCAGAAATTTGCAAGAAATTCTTCAAATTTGTATCACTTTTTATTCGCAAGAGATTCTTCGAATATTTAAATGAGCTAAGAACTTTCACTCAATTGATAGAATTAACGATAAAGAATCTTCGTTGATTGCTTGAGAATTAATTCAAGCTCATGAATCAGACGAGTCAAAACAATCTGTGTCGTTTGATCAAATTAGTGAGTTTGCTTCAAGAGCACGATTCAAATCGATCTCTTCAATAAGTCAGTCGATTCTTTTATTAGTGAGTCTGCTTCAATGACACTTCTTCGTCAATGCAATAATTTATCTACTCACATCGCTTTACTCATCAGTGAATCAAACTACTATGTTCACGTGCAGCTAGTGAGTTTGCTTCAATGACACTCTTCGTCAAAGCGATGATCAGAACATTGCTTTATCAATCAGCGAATCGATCTACTCTGTGTTTCTGTGTCAACTAGTGAGTCTGCTACAAAGACGCGATTCGAATCGATCTCTTCAATGAGTCAATCGATTTTCTCATAGTGAGTCTGCTACAATGACACGTTCAATAGTTAGTCTGCTACAAAGACAGACAATGATCGATCTTTTTGATGAGCTAGTTGACTGTGAATCGATCTATCTCGAGTTTCTGTTCAACTAGTGAGTCTGCTTCAATGACGCGATTTGAATCGATCTCTTCAATGAGTCAGTCGATTCTCTTCTAGTGAGTCTGTTACAATGACACGTTTGATAGTGAGTCTGCTACAAGAGCAGATAACGATTGATTTCGTCAACAGAGTCAGTCACTCGATAGTGAGTCTGCTACAAGAGCACTCTTCATCAATGCAATAATTTACAATCACATCACTCTATCTATCAGTGAATCGATCTATCTCGAGTTTCTGTGTCAACTAGTGAGTCTGCTTCAATGATCATTCTTTCTCTTTCATAGTGAGTCTGCTATAAAAGATCATCACTCTATTTCTCTTTTTCTACATAGTGAGTCAACTACAATAGACATTTTTGATGATCTGAAAGATCAATAGAAAGATTGATAGAAAGAGCTTCTTTGTTCAATCATCAATGACTCTCTGTCTGATCAAAAGAATGAACTCTCGAAAGATGATTAACAAGAAAAGCGCACTAAAGAATAATATTCATGCAAACATGAATAGTCAAAGAGAGAGAGTAATGTTACGATTCTAATCTTCGTCTATTCTTCGTCTGATTTCATTCTAATCGAGTCTAGCGAGAATCTGAGCTAGTCATGATGTCATTGAGACTTTGTCTTCTATGTGTAAGATGTCAACTCTATCGAGTCTAGCACAGAGCTGAGATGAATACATATAAGTCGAGTTTTTTTCTGTACATACTCTTTTCTTTCTTAGTATTTGTCTATTAGTTAAATGACATTCATATGACTCACTTTATGCTGATCTCTAACAGATGATCTTGTTGAACTCACAGACTTCGCGAAATCAAAGAATGATAATGAGATTTGCTTATTTCACTTCTTGATGTCATTATTGATGCTTTTCAGCTGTCAATTGTAAAAATAAGTGAAAAAAGTACTGCTGATTTCAAAATTCTAAATAAAGTGATTTGTATAAAATGTGTTTAAGTTTTACACATTGAGAATAAAGCATCGCTGTGTGATGTCATCTTTCAAAGAAAGACAATGTACAAGAAGTGTGCTTGCTATGCAAGTAATGAAAGTTTTTGTATTGCAGTGAGTATATGTCAGAAACTGAGTTAGACTAAAGATACTATCAATATAAAAGATTGATATTATTATTACTTTGATAAAATCTAAATACAAGACAATATATCAGATAATGTATAAGATGAAAGACAAAAAGTGAAAGAAAAGAATGAAAACTCAACTTCTATATACATGAATTAAGCAGAATCAAGACTAAACAATAGTTTTATTGACTTAAGATTGTAGAAGTTCATGCACATGACTGAAATAATTGAAACAGAATTGTTGAAACTAGATTAAAATGATAATGATTAAATTAATGAGTTGATTCATTGAATTGCAAAATAAATTGAATGAATCAAGATTATTTAAAACATTAATGATTTATGTTTTAAATTGAATTGATGATCTGACATCATGACAGTAACTTCTCTCTTCAAGATTGAGTTTTTGCAAAATAATGAAAAGAAACAAGATGAGATGAGAAAGAATTGAAAATGAAGATTGAAATGAAATAAAAATTGATGTGAATGCATTTTAATGTGATGAAGCACAGATGAAACTAGAATAAATCTGAGTCAGATTTAAGTCAGATTTTGTTAGAAGTCAGCATAGAGCGAGTCATATGAGTGTAATGTAACGAGTATATAAATGCTAAGGAAGAAAAGTATCTAGAAGAGAAGAGTCGACTATCTATATGACTCAGAAGAACATAAGCTAATCCTGAATAGAATTGACTTCGGAACAAGTCTATGCTCTAGCGGCGAGCGATCGACGATAGCTCTCAGGATAGTCATCAACATAGTCATCAACATAGTCATCAACATAGCTATCAACGAAGATGCGTAGCTAGGATCGTAACATTACCCCTCTCCTTCAACGATTCATGTTCGCATGAATGTATTTTCTTAGCCTTGTGTAGAATCGAAATGCCTATTGTAGCAGGCTCACTATGCGAGGTAGAAGTGTCATTGAAGCAGGCTCACTAGTTGCACGCGAACGAGTCGGCAGACCGATTCACTGATAGATAGAGCGATGTGAGTAGGTAGATCATCGCATTGACGGAAGGTGCCATTGTAGCAGGCTCACTAGTTGCACGTGAATGTATGATCAGGTTCACTGATGAGTAGAACGATGAGAAGATAGATCATCGCATTGACAGTGTCATTGAAGCAGGCTCACTGATCGACTTGCTCATCGAAGAGGTCGACTTTGAGCTCGCCATTGTAGCAGGCTCACTAGTTGCACGTGAACGTATGATCAGGTTCACTGATGAGTAGAACGATGAGAAGATAGATCATCGCATTGACAGTGTCATTGAAGCAGGCTCACTGATCGACTTGCTCATCGAAGAGATTGACTTTGGGCTCGTCATTGTAGCAGGCTCACTAGTTGCATGTGAACGTATGATCAGGTTCACTGATGGGTAGAACGATGAGAGCGAGTAGACCATCGCATTGACGATGCCATTGAAGCAGGCTCACTGAGGGTTTGCTTCTTGAGATAGAGACTTCACGCAGTTCTATGACTGATCTCGTTTGATTGTTCAACAAATTCGAAGAATCTCTTGCGAATCTGAATGAACGATTAATTCGCTGATCTTTGACCTAGTCGGATGATTTCAATCGTTTGTTTATACTCGCTGACCAGCGCACGAGTTTGAATCTTTTGTTTATCCTCGCTGAATCAGCTCACGAGAGAAGAAAGGTGAGTGCTGCTGCACGAACGCAAGTCGCTAGATCAAAGTCAATAGAGGATTGAAGAACTACTAGCAAAAGCATTCGAAGGAATCGATGCAGATTATTTCACTTCGCCTGTAACGAAGAAGCATTTATATAATGTTAGAGACCAGCATAGAGCGAGTCATATGAATGTAATGTAACGAGTATATAAATGCTAAGAAAGGAAAGTATCTAGAAGGGAAGAGCCGACTATCTATATGACTCAGAAGAACATAAGCTAACCCTGAATAGGGTTGGCTTCGGAACAAGTTTATGCTCTAGCGGCGAGCGATCGACGATAGCTCTCAGAATAGTCATCAACATAGTCATCAACATAGTCATCAACATAGCTATCAACGAAGATGCGTAGCTAGGATCGTAACAGATTTGAGCAAGATGTCTGAAGAATAAAACAAGATGAGACGCATTTTAATGTAATAATGTACAGAAAATTGAAATACATCTGAATCATATTTGAGTCAGATTTAAACAAGATATCTGAGTTAAATCTAGACAAGATCTGAGTCAGATTTGAGCAAGAAAGAAATAAAATGCAGTTTAATGTGATGATGCACAGATGAAACTAGAATACATCTGAATCACATCTGAGTCAAATTTAAACAAAATGTCTGAGTTAAATTTAAACAAGATCTGAGTCAGATTTGAGCTGAGTTGAAATGATGAAGATTGAATTTAAAGTTCTTGACATTGACATTGAGATATCACACATGACAATACATGTAATTCTTTGATGACAGAATTGACGAGATGATATTCATTAAGTGTTTGCTCACAATTATTCAAAAGATGAAAAGACTTTCAAGTAGAAAAGTGATTTTCTCAATCAACGTAATATTTGAGTAAAGATGAATTATAGTATCTATCATGCTTGAAGTTTAGTATGCTGTTTACATATCAGAATCTTTCATCATTCTTGACAACAACAAGTTCTCAAGATTTTTGATATTAACTTAAAAGAAAATCACTTGTGATATGATTCAAAAGAATGATATGAAAGATTGAATGAATCTTCATGAATGTTGAAAGATTTAACTCAATGATCAGAGAATTGTTTTTGAAAACACGTTTGATCTTGAAAAAATCAACGTTATAATTGTTTAACTTGACAGCAAGATGAACGATGCTGAGATTGCAAGCATTTAATCAGACTTCATCTTCAATGAAGTATTTAAAACAAGAATGACAAGAGAGATTGATATTGAATTTGTAAATGATCTGAGCTATAAGCATCTCATCATGTAAATGCTTAGTTAATTTCTTCATCTTCTTGATAAACTCTTTGACATTGATTAACTTGTCTCAAGCTTGAGACATAAGATTCTTGAGCAGAAATTCAGAAAACTTGAAATTTAAACATGAGTTCTGACTTGAATTAATCAAGAAGAATGATGTTAAAGTGATTAATGATGATGCATTATTGATGATGAATTTGACTTCAGATAGTCACTTAGCTCAATCATTCTGCATGTAGTTGATGAAGACTCAAAGATAATGCTTCATGACAGCATTGACTTTCTCAATTTGATCATCGATTTCAAAGTGATACATCATTGATAACTTAATGTTTATCTTCAGCATTTTACACATATGCTTTCAGACATTGAAGATGAATTGTGTGTCTCAATCAGACATGAAGAACTCAAGTAAATCATGATGTTTTCAAACATGAGCATAGAAGCAGTTAATAACTTCTTCAACTTTCATAGAAGTGATGAAGACTAAATGTCTCATTTTGATAAAATAATTGACAAAAACTAGAACATATTTATATGTGATATTCATGAAGATACTGAGCGATAAAGAATTTACATAGTTTATGAAGATATCACGTCAACGATATTCAAGAATTGAAAGAAAACACAATCATTCTTGAGTTCATTGTCTAAAAAGTTTAAAACATGTGCATACATGACAGTTTTGTATGAAAAGTTGAACATACTTATAAATGTTTAATCATCAGTAAACTTGATTGATCAGTTCATAGCTTTTTGCTCTTTCTGAGTGATCATCAACGACATTATCATGAGCAAGCTGAATGATATGAAGACATAGTTTATTTGAGTTGAGCACATACTTTCTTTCTTGAAAATACAGATGATTCTCATGTTCTTCACACTCAATTAGAAAGATTTTGTTGTGATGTCATGCTTCATTGCAAAGTACTTCAATTATCTGAGTTACAAATTTGTCATTGATTTCAATTTGCTTTCACAATGTCTGAGTGAAAGTATCAGCAGAATTTTCATCAAGATTCAGAATGTCTTAATCTAGCTGAGACTTGATGTTTTCAACATTAAATTCTTCAATTTCTAAATTCATGAAAACTAGAATTTGCAAAAGTGCTGAGATAATTAAAAACAGATGTAACTGAACTGAATTTAAAGCGATGATTTGTGATTGAAGCTTCATGACTTTGATGTCAAAGATGTCAAGAGTGAAATGTTTAATAATATTAAGATTTAAAACATGAGTTTTTAGAATTGTTTGATGTTGATATTGATGTTGAGAATTGAATGTATTCTTCTCTTTAAAAAGATCTTCTGAGCAACGTGTCAGAGCATTCAACTTATCATTGATCTTGTTGAGATGATAATCGATGCAATAGTTGAATCTAAACAGAAACTCACTTCAATGAGCTTGATGATGACTCAACTGCTTAATTGACATGAAATACTTAAGATTTTTGTGATTCATGATCATTTCAACAAAATAAATAAAGTCTTCAAGTTCTGATCATTATTTCTTGAAAGCACAAACAATGATCATGAGTTCTTTATCGTAGATCTCATAGTTACACTCGACTGAGTTATGCTTCTTTGAAAAGTAAGCGACTGAATGAAGAATCTCATTCTTATCATATTGAAAAAGAATGTCTTTGAACACATAGTTCAAAGCATTGATTTCTATCACAATTTTATGATCTGAATTATAGTGACAAAGAATAATCTTGAAAGTGAAGACTTTTTTAAGAATGTTGAATGCAATCTGACATTTCTGAGATCAGACAAAGAGTACATCTTTTCTGATGAGACAAGTGAGCGAGATAGCTATTCTACTATAGTTATAGATGAATCTTCTATAAAAGTTTGTGAAATCTAGAAAACTTTAAACATCTTTAACATTGATCAAGATGAATCAGTTGACAATGATGTTTATCTTAGAAGAATTTATCTTGATCTCTTTGATGATGATTATCAATTCTAGATACAAGACTTAAGTGATGTGAAACTTGCATTTGATTATATTCATCTGAAGATCTGCTTCTTGCAACTTTCACAGAATGAGCTTGATATAAATTTCATGCTCAAGTTCATTGTTGAAATAGATCAAGATGTCATTCAGATAAGCTGTACAGAACTTATTTAAATGTTTGCAAAAAGTATTGTTGATATACTTCTGAAACAAGACAGACTCATTACATAGATTGAAAAGCATGATTAAATACTTGAATAATTCAAATCAAGTGTGAAAAATGATGAGAACTTCATCTTCTTCTTTGATTCAAAGTCAATTGAATGCAAAGATGATATTCAGCTTAATAAAGATTTTAGCTCGACTTAAATGATTCAACATTTCTGAAATCAGAGACAGAGAATATCAATTCTTGACTGTGATAGCGTTCAAATCTCAATAGTTCATGCAGAAGCAAAGTTCTTCTTCGAATTTCTTAATAAAGAGAACAAAGATGATCATCTGAAAGCGACTGACTTGAATGAAATCTTTGCTCAGATTTTCATTTAGATAATGACAAAGTTCTAGAATTTCATCACGACTCATGTCATATAAAGCGAAGACTGAGAATTGAGCATCTTCTTTAAAATGTATGACATGATCATGAACTTGATGCAAAAACAAGATATCAACATTCTTCTTAAAGAAGACATTTAAAAACTTAAAATATTTGAACGATAAAATTGTGACTGAATCGATATTCTTACTTTGTCAATAGACTTCAAGATTTTTTTGTGTCGTGAATGCAGTCAAATGAAATTTCTTTTTCATTTGATGAAGATTCAAATGATGATTCTTATCATACATACTGTCTTGAGAGCAAGATGAGAACTGAGCAAGAGTTGAACTATTCTTTAAATGAATAATTAAAGTTGTGTGATACAATTTTGACTCATCAGAATCTAGACTAGAAGATGAGATTGATTCAAGATTCAAAAAGACATTGATTTTCTTTAAAATGATGTTAAACACTTCAATGTCTTTGACATGAGCAGCATAATCAAAGCTTTGAACTTTCAACTCAACTATGTCAAGTTGTATAAAAGATCAATTGAATTGATCTGCTTAAAAAACAACAGAAGTTTTAAAGAAGAAAGAATTTCAACACTTGATTTTTGATGAGTATTCTTTTTAAATGACTTGAAGAATACAACTAGAAGCTTCTTGTTTCAAACAAGAAACAAGATTGAACAAGATTTGTTTCTTATGAATGAGCTGAGTATTAATTGACTTCTCATGAGCAAACGAAAGATTATATTGCTTCTTGTGAGCAGATGAAAAACTGAGTTGCTTTTTGCAAGCAAATTGAGAACTGAATTGCTTCTTGTGAGCAATTTGTAGATTGAATTGCTTCTTCTTAACCCTGATTCATGAACTAAGTTACTTCTTGTGAGTGAATTGAGAGCGAGATTGAGAGAAAGCTACTTTGTTAACTTCAAATGAGAAATTTTCTTCTTATTGATTAAGATCATGAATCTTGACGAGAAATGAGCAATAATGATTAAAACAGAAAAAGAAAGATAAAATGAAAATATTGTGCTCAAAATTGACATCAATGATGTGATGATGAAGTCATGACAAACTCATGATGATGAGATATTGACTTAATTCAATGACATAAAAGAATAGTTTTTTGATGTGTTCATCGAAAATCATTGTGATTTCAACAACATAAATAATGTTATTAATTAAAGCGACTTGATCATCAAATTCTTGAAGTCTGTGAGAATGAGTTAATTAATGCAAAAGAAGATGATGTTGTTATGCGAAGAATTTATTCATAAAAACATAAGCAGAAACTTCACTATCAATCAGAGCGAAAGCGAAAACTCTAGATTAAGCTTGACGTAAAATACAGAATACTATCATGTGACTATTTTTGAATGTCAAATCAAATTCAAAGAGTTTCAAGACAAATTTAGCAAAAAACTTTCTATAAGATTAAAGTGAGAGTGAAAAGATTGAAACTAGTAAACAAGATGATATGTATACAAATTTCTGAGCATGACTTAGTTCAAAGACTAAACTTTTCTTGCAAACAGTGAGACTTCTTCATTTATATTGACAACATTACTGTCATAAACATTCATAATATGCAAAGTGAAGAACTTTTTATTTGAGCATTCTTTAGTGATTTTGCTTAAATGTTGCAACTTGCAATAGTAGCACAGCTTTCACTTGTTGCAGATTTTCTTGATCTCAAAAATGATCAGAGTCTTATTTTGAACAATAACAATGATGAAGCTTAAATTCATTAACTCATCAAGAAATGAGAAAGAAAGAGATAAAGATACTGTTGAAACAACAGTTATAAAAGTGATGATCTTTGAACTCAAAGAATTACTAGTTAATACAAAGATGCTCTTGACTTTGATGAATAAAATAATGATGAAGATGAAGTGAGATTGATGATGCTTAAGTTGTTGAAGCTCTTCATCAATGTCAGAGAATGCTTGAATTTATTGATGAAAGATGAATGATTGAGTTTCATCAAGATTTCATCAGAAAAAGATGATGACTTGAGTGAAATAATTGATATTATGTTTCAGACAGTCAATCAATGAAAAATCTTTCATCAAAGAATGTTCTTTCTTTTGATAAAAGAGATTGTAGTAGTTAACAAAGCTATTCATGTCTTACTTCAAAGTTTCACGAAAATATAAATGAGCATCTTTTGTCTTGAAAAAATTGTTGCAGTAATAATGTAATTTATGTCATCAATTTGCAAAAATGAAAATGATACAAAGATCATTGATTCAATATTGACTCATTAGATTGTGAGTCTTCTTATTTATGATAAATCGTGACTCGATATAAACAATCTTGACTTGATGAAAGAAGTAATGATCATCGTTCATGTTCACGCATTGTATCAGACTCTGCTTTCATGCATTCAATTGATTTTTGTTCTTCTCATACTCAGATATGTTAAGAAGCTTCTTGAATCTAGAAGCGATGAAGACAGCAACAGAATTTGCAGAGAAATGAATGACAAGAAAAGATTGATTATTCAAGATTTGTGCAATGATCTGAGCTATCATTGCAAGAGACTGAGAATTCAACTTTATATAAATTGAAAAACTGAGAACAATGAATGAGAATGAAGTGATGACATCATATTGTTGAACTTGATTTTGAATCTTTTGCATTATGTGAAAGATCTTAACTGAATTTTCAATCACACTTTGAGTGAACTGTTCAACAGCACGCTCATCGTTGATCAAGAGATTGTAAGATGACTTTATTTAAGCGAAAGAGTAACTAGATGAGATTTCAATGTATGAAAACATTACAGAAAGTGTAAATCTTTCATAATGTTAGAAACTGAGCTAAACTAAAGATACTATTAATATAAAAGACTGATATTATTATTATTACTTTGATAAAATCTAGATACAAGACAATACATCAAATAATGTACAAAATGAAAAACAAAGAGCGAAAGAAAAGAATGAAAACTCAACTTTTATATACATGAATCAAGCAGAATCAAGACTAAACAGTAGTTTTATTGACTTAAGATTGCAAAAGTTCATGCACATGATTGAGATGATTGAAACAAAATTGCTGAAACTAAATTAAGATGATGATGATTAAATTGATGATTTGATTCATTGAACTGTGAAACAGATTCAATGAATTGAAATTATTTAAAACATCAATTATTTATGTTTTAAATTGAGTTAATAATCTGATATCATGACAGTATACTTATATGATACATCTGTTAAACATTCATGATTCAATGTTTAGATTTTTGACATCTGCATTTCAACTTTCAATGAATTCTTTCATCTGCAGAAAATTCATGATAGTGCAATTAAGAATGAAGAAGAGAACATCACTTTGAAAACATTTACTGCTCATCAGAAAATTCTTTATAAGAAATTAATAACAATGACTTGTGTAAAGAATCATCTTAAAAAAGCTCACAAACTTGAGCTTCTAAAGATTCAAAAGCTCATTCTTAAAGAGATGATGATTATCAATGACATTGTTAGAGAAATTCTGAATGTAAAGCGCTTTGTGATATATTCAATTTTGATTATATATTGTTTTATCAGCATTTTTAATTGTTTTGATATATTTTAGCATAATCTGTTATCTTTCAAATTTCTGTCTTTGCATCTCAATGTAAATCTGACAATAAAAGAGAAGAAGAAGTCTGCAATCTTGTCTTATGTGAAAGATATTTAATGAAGTGATGATTGCATGATGTTTATTGTGTCATGATGATTACGCTTTCTTGTTGAGCGCGTTTGAGCATTTTTACGCTTTTTTCTTCTGTCTGTTGATTTACATATGTGATTGTCTCATTAGAAGATGAAATTATCATAATACAGTGATTCTTCTTTTTTAATAATGAGTTTATGCTTGAGAGTGAGTAATTATGCTTTTTGCTCATGTTTCAATCTCGTTTCAAAAGCTTCTATAAGCTTCAAGACACTTTTCATATCTTCGCTTGATATTCATTGATTATATTCAATGAAATATTCTTTTCATTGTATCTTATAATATAAGATTTTCTTTCTTTTTTGCTTCTGTAAAATCTTTTCTATCGTTTATTCTTACTCATCATTATAATGATTGTCTTTTTAACAATACAAAATATAAACAAAGATCAGTATAGTAACAAACTAATCACTAAACTGAAAATTTGAGAATAGTTAAAACAATAAACTGTATTGATTATTACATGAGTTGAGCATGAAGCTTCTATTTAAAAGAACAATCATCGTTATATAAACATAGAAGAATCATGTCAAGTCATTTCTGTTCTGAATGATCTTTCTGATCATTCTTGAGTAAGATAAGCAAGATGAGCATCATGCTTATTATGCTCACTGTGATCACTTCTGATTCAAGTGATCAAAGCAATCACTTCAAGACTCTGATTATACAATGATTATTTAATTATTGCTTTATTCAATCATCTGCAAGAAAGTTTTAACACTGAATTCTCTTTTAAGATTTTCATTTCAAAAATTACTTTTCTTTCATGTTTTTTCATCACACAACAAAAAATTCTACTTTGCGTCACAAAGATCTTCTTGAGCGTACAAGTTCTGAGCATGCTGTCATGTGTTTTTATGAACACTGCAATCACTTGCAAAAAAAATGTCGTGTTAACAATGAATTCAATCATTGTATTGAATGTGTGCATTTCAATTGCAAGTGCAATCTTACTTTCTTGATGATGAAGTGAAAAAGAATAAAGACAAAATGCAATCGCGTTCTTCATAAGCTGCTGAATGCTCACAAGCAGATGCAAGAGATCTTCGCGAAAGCTACTTGTTTGCAAAATCAATTTGTGTTTTTGAAGAATAAGAAATAAATGATGATTGAATGAAAGTTTCAAAACATCATTGAGCTTGAGAAAAAAAAAGCAAGAATTAGTGAATCATCATTGAATAATCTTCTCTTTGACGTGTCTTTTGAGCAGATTGAGATTTCATCAGACTTTAACTAACTAAGTTTCTCAACTGAAATTGTTGCAAAAGCATCTGACAGTTCTTGAGATTTCTTCTTGATTCTTAAGTGTTCTTGATATGTTCATAATCTTTTCACTTGACTAATCAATGAGACTGATCTTTAATATTCTGTTGATTTAGTATATTCTTTACTTCGTACTTGACATTCTGACTCTCTGAATCAATTTTTGAAGATTATGTTTGAATTAATGAATTTGAATCTGCAGACTTTAAAAGAAAAATATGAAATATTAAGTGTATTTTCATAAATGCTGAAAGATTTAACTCATAGTTAATTGATCTCTTTTCTTCTAGAATTTCAAATAATTTTAGTTTCATGTGATTCAACTTGTTACTTGATCTTTTCATTTTAATATTTCATTTTAATAGATAAACTTTGTTCTTCTTTTTAAAAGTAAATTCTTTATCTCTTTTCTTATTTGCATACAGAATCATGTGTTTACTTAGAAACTGAATGTTCTTCTGCAACTCTTTGTACAACAAATGTATTTATTCAATTTGTATCATAGCTTTTTGAGTTATTTATACAAACTCACACAATTTCTTGAAAGTCTTCAACTTGAATTCGTAGTTTACAAAGAATGACAATATGCTGATTGTTATGATTTTAATCTTCATCTATTCTTCGTTTAGTCTTCACTTAGTCTTTGCTCAGTCTTCGCTCAGTCTTCGTTTAGTCTTCGTCTAGTCTTCGTCTGACGTCAACTCTATCGAGTCTAGCACAGAACTAGAGCACACTCATATAACAGCGAGTTCTTTTCTGTAAATACTTTTCTTTCTTAGTATTTATCTATTAGTTATATTACACTCATATGACTCGCTTTATGTCAATCTCTAACATTAGATAAATACTCATCAACTCTACTATCGATGTGTAAACGATATGAAACAATCTACTTCGTTTGTTCAGAAATTCGCAAAAAATTCTTCGAATATTTAAATGAGCTAAGAACAGTCGCTCATAGAATCAATGATAAAGAATCTTCGTTGATTGCTTGAGAATTAGACAAGTCAAAACAATCTGTGTCGTTCAATCAAATTAGTGAGTCTGCTTCAAAGACACGATTCAAATCAATCTCTTCAATGAGCAAGTTGACTAGTGAGTCTGCTTCAAAGACATTTTTCGTCAATGCAATGATCTATCTATTCACATTGCTCTATCAATCAGCGAATCGATCTATCTCATGTTTCTGTGTCAACTAGTGAGTCTGCTACAAGAGCAGATAATGATTGATCTCGTTGACTGAGCTAGTCATTCGAAGTGAGTCTGCTACAATGACAACTCACTCGATTCAGCAACGAATCATCTTTTATTCATATTTTCTACGACTTATCTTTATTCACAAAATTGACGAACAACAGCAAGATGATATGTACTGAGAATAGAATAAAACATATACTATATGTCTGAAATCACGAAGATATAAGCTGAAATTCATTCATCATTGAATATTTGAAGCTGAATAAAAAGAGTCTGCTTGAATGACAAGAATAGTGAGTCTGCTACAAAGACATGAACGAAACAAGCTTTGCTACATGCGTGTAGTAGAAACGAATCGACAGTGAGTCTGCTTCAAAGACGCGTTCGATATTAATCTCGTCATCGAGTCAGTCACTTGATAGTGAGTTTGCTTCAATGACACGATCAAAATCGATCTCTTCAATGAGCAAGTCGACTAGTGAGTCTGCTTCAATGATTATTCTTTCTCTTTCATAGTGAGTCTGCTACAAAAGATCATCACTCTATCTCTCTTTTTCTACATAGTGAGTTGACTACAATAGACATTTTTGATGATTTGAAAAGTCAATAGAAAGACTCAATGAAATAACATTCATGCGAACATGAATAGTCAAGAGAAAGAAGATAATGTTATGATTCTAGTCTTCGTCTATTCTTCGTTTAGTCTTCGCTCAGTCTTCGTTTAGTCTTCGTCTAGTCTTCATCTGACGTCAATTCTATCAAGTCTAGCACAGAGCTAAAGCACACTCATATAACAGCGAGTTCTTTTCTGTAGATACTTTTCTTTCTTAGTATTTATCTATTAGTTATATTACACTCATATGACTCTGTTAGAGACCGGCATAGAGCGAGTCATATGAGTGTCATTTAACTAATAGATAAATGCTAAGAAAGAAAAGAGTATGTACAGGCAAGAACTTGGTTCTTATATGTGCGTTTCTCAGCTCTGTGCTAGACTCGATCAGAATGAAACCAGGCGAAGGCTGAGCGAAGGCTAGAATCGTAACATTATCTTCTCTTCTTGACTATTCATGTTCGCATGAATGTTATTTCTTAGTGCGCTTTTCTTGAATATTTGATATGAAAGTCGTCAACCATCTTTTGAGCGTTTATAAATTCGTCGTCGTCAGCGTTGTATCAGTTAAGATCGTTGTCATAGCTCTTTCATTTGACTCGATATTGAAGTCATCTTCGATATCGTCAAGAATTCAGTATATCATCGATTTCTCATTCGTCTTCATCGTTTACCACTATTGACTTCGAAGATTCATTCTTCTGGTCAGACAGAGAGTCATTGACGATCGAACGAAGAAGTCTCGAATGAAATACGTCGTGAATACGCATAGTCTCTGATAGTTTCAATTTATAGAAAGAGCCGATTGAGTCAATGATCTGAAATGAGTCGAGCATCTTGTCATTCAATTTTTTGAAAGGTCTCGCTGTAACGATGTTTCGTTCGTTCAGAAACATCTTTGATTCGATCTCATAATTGACCTCTTTTCTATGCTTGTTAGTCTGATTCATCATTTGCTCTCGTGTTTTGATCAGAGCTTCGCGAGCGAATGTCAATGTCTTATTCATGTGGTCGAATATATCTTCGGCCCGAGCGATCTGTAGACGTTCGCGAGTGCTTTCATACTCGATTGTGTCAGAATCGAAGCTCATACGAGAATGAAAGTTCTTGTTCATGAAGAAGAGAGTCATGAAGATGACTGAAGACAAGGCGTTATTGTCAACAAACTCGATCATTGACAATCATTTGAATCAGTCGTTCTGCATATACGAACAGAAGAAACGAAGATATTACTTGACGTTCTGATTGACTCGTTCGCTTTGACCGTCGATCTGAGAATGATAGATGATGAACAATCGAAGAGAAATGCTCAGTCGTTTGCAAAGAGACTTTCATAGAATGAAAGTGAACTGAGAATCTCGATCAAACACAATGAAGCTTGATAGATCATGAGTACAATATACTCATTGCATCAACATTTCAGCTGTTTTTTCGACAGTGATATCTTCATCGTCAGTGATGCAAGAAACATAATGCCTTTCTTTTGACAATCTGCAGATGACAGTCAGAATAGCGTTGTAGTCGTACGAATCAGATAGATCGATAATGAAGTTCATCGCTATGTCACGTCATTGTTGATCGAGTATTGATAGAGAATGTAGTAGTTCATTCGATTTATTTCTAGAAGTCTTTGAACGTTGACAAACATAGCAGTTTTGAATATATTGATCTATCGTTTTTCGCATAGACGATCAATAGTAGTTCCGCTTTATTATCTTCATCGTTCTAAGAATTTCAGAATGATCAATCGACGATTGATCGTGTACTTCACGAATCAGATTCATTTGCAGAAGCTCGTTGAACGAAACTCATAGCTGACTATCATGAAACAAGATTTCATTCTGATTTCGGCAATTCTTCAGCTTTATATCGTCATATTGTGCTTCGTCTCTGACTATTGCTTCGCGAAGTAGCGTACAATTCTCGTCGACTTCATTCGCGTCAAGAACTTGTTTATAGATTGATTGATCATTATTCTTCTCTAGATCAGCGATTTTCATTCGATTCGATGTCAGAATAGTGGTTCGTTGATAGCGAACGCGCTCATCTTCTGAATCTCTAGATACGAAGTCAGCACGACGAGTCAATGCATCGATCTTGATGTTTTGTTTGCCAGATCGATACATTATCTTGAAGTTGAAGTTCGCTAGCTTCTGAACCCAGCGCATCTGTCGTCTGCTTAGCTCTTTATCTTTCATCAACGAAATGAGTGCTTGATGATCGATGAACATCTTGATAGAAAGATCAGTTAACTTCAGTTCGAATCGTCAGTGTTCAAACGCTCGTATGATGATCAGCAGTTTCTTATCATATATTTCGTAATTGCATTCAGCAGAAGACATGTTCTTGCTGTAGAAAGCAATCGAATGTAGAACTTCTTCGTCATCATATTGAGAGAGAACTTCGTCGTTTACGTAGTCGAATGAGTCAGTTTCCAGAATAGTCTCGCGAATCTGATCAAAGTGACGAAGTATAGAAGTCTCAGTCATGCGTCTCTTCATGTGGTCGAATGCAGTCTGACAGGCCTCGTTTCATTCAAATATGACTTTCTTTTGAGTAAGTTGAATCATAGAGCGAACAATCTTCGAAAGATTCTTGATAAAGCGTCGATAGAAGTTGCAGAAGTCAATGAATGACTGAACCTGAGTGAGATTATTGAGGGCAGGCCATTTCACGACTGCTTGTACCTTTCGAGGGTTCATCTTAAGTCTCTCGATTGACATCAAAAGTTCTAAGAAGATGATCTCTTGAACATGAAACTCGCATTTGTTTATGTTCATCTGTAGGCCAGCTTCTCGTAGTCTATTTAAGATCAATCGTACATGTCGCTTGTGTTTCTTTAAGATCTTGCTATAGATGATAATGTCATCTAGATAGATCTGACAAAACTGATGCAAATATTTGAACAGCACGTCGTTCATATAGTGTTGATAGAAGGTCGATCCGTTGATTAATTCGAATGACATCACGTGATATTTGTAGAAGTCGAAGAAAGTGATAAAGATAGTCAAATCTTCGCTATCTGAGTGCATACGTAGTTTGTTGAACGCGACAATGATGTTTAATCGAGTCAAGTACTTGCTTTCTTGTATGCGAGCGAGAATCTCGTCTATCAATGACAAAGAGTAGCGATCTCGTTTGATCAAAGCATTGAGCTTTCTGTAGTCGACGCAGAAACGCAGACTTTCGTCTTTCTTTTCGACGAATAAGATGAGCGAGGCGTATAATGCGAAGCTCGAAGATATAAACTCTTTATTCAGATGTTTGATCAGATACTTCTTCATCTTCTGTAGTTTGTGACCGAACATCTGATATAGTCTGCTTCGAGAAGACGTTTCTTCATCGATCAACTCAATTTTGTGATCGTAGAGACGGTGAGATGATAGCTGATCGACCATCGCTCAATCGAAGACGTCTAGATAGTTGTGATATTCGAAAGAAAGCTTGACTTTGACCTGCTCAAGTGCCTCGACGTGAGAGAGCTCATGAAGATTCATTCCTTCGAGCTTATTTTCGGCTGTAGTGATTAGTCTATCAATTTTCAAGACGATAACAGCAAAGATCTTGACATCTAATCGTTTGACTAACATTCTATAGATCGCTGTCTCTATCATTGTAATGTTCGTTGAATCAGACGTTGATTTAGGAATTTTGACGCTAGTCAAAGTCGCGTCGAGCAGTTTTGACTGTTTTGACTGTTCGACTGACTTTTTGTTGATTCTAAAGATAACAAGAGAAAAAGGTCTCTTTAGAATATGCGTAGAGATTGAGCTCTTCTGTTTCGTTGATGCTTCTTTGCTCAAGAAAGAAACATTATAGCGAGAACTTGAATTCGAAAAGTGAAGAGAGTTAGTTCGCATATCTATGACTAGGCCTGTTTTGTTCATTCATGTTTTTCCTAGAATCATTTGATGTTGATCTAATCGAGTAATCAACATAGAAGCGATGTCTATCGTGTGATCTTGAACGATCAGGTTCGAGTAGATGACATGAGTAATGAGATTTTTTGCATAATGATCGTCGAATTCTCGTATTGGCTTTGCTTTGATCAAAGTCAGAGACTCGATTTGCAACTGGTCACAAACAATCTGCGCGATCATTTCATCAATGAACGAATAGTCAGCTGCTTCAATGTCAATCAATGACTTCAATGAGTAACTAATTTCATTGCTAGAAAGTACACATTCAGTAGTCAAAGATTCAGAAGCAAAAGAATCATTCGACATGCTCGTCGTTGAAGAAATTAACACATCTTTCATCGCGTCTTTGATGAAAGTCACTAGTTTTTTGCCTCGTTATCATCATTGAACATTTTCTCATTCTCTTTATCCTTCGAAATGACGATTTCATGTAGGCGGAAGATGAAAGCTCGAGAAGTCGAAGTGTCGATCTTGTTCTGCTGAGGGCAATTCTTGAACAAGTGACTCGAGATCTTGCAGATGTAGCAGATGATGAGCGATCTTGCTGACTCAGAGATAGAAGCGATGATCGATCTAACATAATCGGCTATCGAAGTTGATACTGCTGGCAAGAGAGTAGCGCGCTTTTCAGGTGCGACGATGACTTTGGCGATGATCGTGCGACGTTCGCTTCAAAGCTGATAATTGACTCGCTGTCTATTATTCACACTCTGAAGAAAGCTCTTGAGACGATGTAGAGTGGTAAAATCTTTCGAGCAAATCGATAAAGCGTCTTGCAAGCGATTGTTGATTTTATTCTGAAGATCGTCTATCAATGTGCAATTCTCGTAGCCTAGATAGCTAAATAGCTTCATGAATTCGAAGTAGAAGACGTTGAAAGACTTGTTCGACTGTCTCAGAGCGTTGTACTTACGACGACACTTTCGATTCTTATTCTGATCATCGTAAATTGACTTCAGATGCTTGAATAGCTCGTAGATTGAAATGTATGAATGAGATGCATCATGACGACGTCGAGCAAAGGTTTGTTTCGCTGCGTCACCTTCTAGCCTAGATATCACATAAGCAATACAGATATTTTCAGTATGAAAGTGATCTGCATTTGCTTCAAGCTTGTTATCAATCTTGACTCTTCAGCTGTCTCATGTTGGTTCAACATCTTCATTGATGAAGATAGATGAATTCGAAAACTTGTAGAACTTGTGATGATCGTTGCCGAATAAGATGAATGACTCTCGTCGAGAAAGGTTCTCGATAGAAGCTCGTGACTCGATATCTTATTGTTTCGAAGTTGCTTGAGACTCAACGAGTTGAGTGAGCTGACGAGGTCGAAGTCGCTCGGTTGAACGTTGACTCTTTTTGAGACTCAATACTTTCGCTCGTAGTCGAGTCATAGTCTCTTTCTGAGTGTCTATTGCCGTTTGATTGACTTCTAGCTCATTCAGTCTCTTGTTATGCTCGGTCTGCATGATGATTCAGTGTTCGATGCAGTTCAGAGTCATGTCTCGTTGAGCTCTAAGATCGTTCAACATCTTAATAACATTGTCGAACTAACTCATGATTCATTGACGCAATTGTTTCTTGTTCCTTATGTCTCATGAGATCTCGACTTTCTCAGTTTCAATTGAAACATCGCTAGATAGTAGAGACACTCGCCTATTTGCAGTGCTTCTAAGCAATCGAGCTGATCGTGGCCCGACTGGCTCGAAGTCGCGTGCCATGGTAAATGTGTGTGTGAAGGTATGAGTGAATGTAATGATAGATGTAATAGTAGATGTAATAGTAGATGTAAATTCAAAGAAGCTCTTGTGAATTTTCTGGTAAATAAATGAGTGCAAATCCGAAGAATTTCTTGCGAATTTTCTGAATAAACGAAGTAGGTTATTTCGTATCGTCTACACGTCGATAGCAGAGTAGTTGGTGAGCATTTATCTAATGTTAGAGATCGGCATAGAGCGAGTCATATGAGTGTCATTTAACTAATAGATAAATGCTAAGAAAGAAAAGAGTATGTACAGATAAGAACTTGGTTCTTATATGTGCGTTTCTCAGTTCTGTGCTAGACTCGATCAGAATGAAACCAGGCGAAGACTGAGCGAAGGCTAGAATCATAACAGACTCGCTCTATGTCGATCTCTAACATTGATTACTTTCGTTGTTGCACTATTGAAAGTCAACTGTGCTACTGACAGTAACTGTATTCAATCATTCTGTCTATAATTGATATAACATCTGAGATACTGTTTCAATGTTTGATTCATTCTTTTCATTTGTTCATTCATCTGTGAATGATAAGTTGTAAACAGCTTGTGATGAATTTTTAATTGATTCATCAATGATTTTTAGAATTTCGATGTGAAGAGATTATCTTTATTTGAAATTATCTCATCTGATAATTCATGATTTGCTACAATCATTCTCAAAAACATGTATGTTAAATCTTTTGCAAATGTTGCTTTCTTATATAACAAGAAGTATTTGTACTTGATTAGTCTGTCTGTGATCATCAATATAAAGTTGTACATTGTTCTTGTAATTCTTTCTTTTGACTTTGATAGCTTGACTATAAAGTTCAAAGCTATGCTTTTTCATGCATGATCTGATGTGCTGAAACTCTTCAAAAGTTCGTAGAGTCTGTGTCAACTATGCTTTGTTCAAATGCATACATCGCACTTTCTTATAATATTCTCTATCTGCTTTCTCATTTTAAAAAAGTAGTAGATTCTAGATATTCTTTCAATGATTTTGTTCAAACTCTGATGTTTATGTATCATTGACTCATGATAATCACTTATTATCTTTTGTCTGCATCTTGTTGAAACATAGATGAGATCTTGAAATGTTAGTATTTCGTTGATTATTTCAAAGTTCGCGTTGTCAGCAATATTCTTTATAATATTCTGCGTGACTGAATTCTTTGCTAGCTTTAGCTTTATTCATTTTTCAAGATCTCAATTGTAGATTCATAACGTAGCTGCATTTTGTTTATTGTAAACAATGAAATCATTTTGATTCTGTTGTAAGATAGTCTGATTTATCTGTGATCTATCTATCATGTGATCTGCTTTTCTACTCAAGACATTGATTTTCAAGTTTTCAGATCTTTTTCAATATTGAATGTTGAAGTTGTATGATGACAATTTCTTTGATCATCTGATCTGTCTTCGATTCAGAACTTTCGTGATCATGAAGTATAATAAATTCTTATGATTTGTATATACTTGAATTTGATGTCTAAATTCTTTCAGATACACTCTTTATTGTTTGAAAGAGTTGACAATAACTAGTAGCTTCTTGTCATGTATTTCATAGTTCAATTCAGCAATTGTAAGCTTATGATTGTAGTAAGCAATAAAGTGCAAACATCTTTTATCATCTGATTGATTGATACACGTCTCAATAGCTTCGTTTGACACGTTCATCTCAAGCGTAATAGATTTTTCTGATTCAAACATGATCAGTATTGATTGAAAGATGAATAATTTCTTCAGTTTCTTGAAAGCTTCTTCTGCTTTTTCAGTTCACACGAATGATATATTCTTTTTTGTAAGATTCATAAGTGATGAGATGATTTTGAAGTATCTTTTTATAAAGCATTTATAAAAGTTCGCGAATTCTAAGAAGAATTGAACTTCGATCTTTGACTTTGACATCAATCAAGTCGTAACAACTTTTATCTTCTTTGAGTTCATTCTTAAATTCTGAGACGTGATTATGAATTTCAAAAACTGTACACTTTGTACATGAAATTCACTTTTTTCTGACTTAATGCGCAGATCAACTTTTGTTAAAGTCTGTAAAATCTTCTTAACATGTTGCACATGTTCTTTCTTCATCTTTAAGTATACTAGTATATTGTTCAGATATACTATGACGAATTGATTCAGATAACATCATAGCATGTTATTCACAAATGTCTGAAACGTGACTGAAGCATTGATTAAATTGAAAGACATGATCAAGTACTCATAATGTTCTAGTTGAGTGCAAAAGACTGTCTTTCACTCGTTTTTTTCTTTAATTTGTATTCAATTGAATGCTTCAAGTATATCAAATTTCTGTGATGATTAAGTTTACTAAATGAATAGATGAAGTCTATAAGAGTGATATGACAATGTGATATTCTAAGCAGACACAGAATGAATATATATTATGATAGAGCTAATTATTAAGAAGCTCTCAATAACTCAAGAGAAACAATCAACTATAAAGAGTTTGTCAAGCATTGTCAAGTTGAGCACAACATAACTCATGACATATTAAGTCGAAGATATGACGTAGTTTAAACAATGTCTTGACAAAGTCATAAAGTTTCAGAGCTAACTCAGATCTGATCTTCAATTCAGTCTTTGACTTTAGTCTCTGATCTAATCTTTATGTGTCAATTCATCATGACAATTGTCTTCTCTTCTAAATGAGTTTATTCTCGATCTCAATAATTAATGTCTTTGTTTACTCTGATAAATGATAACGTGCACTCATTGATTTGCTCTAGAAGTTCTTGATAAAAATCTTCAAATCTCTGTGAGAAAATAAGAAAAAAAGAAACTTTCAATTGAATGATGATTTATCTTTGATTATAATGCGTATAGATGACATTATAAATAGTATATGTGATGTGTAGTTGATGTAGATGATAGCAATGATGACGTGTAGATAGCACATAAACATTGTTTATCTTTCAAGTAAATGATGTTGTTGAAATGATAAAGCGTAAACAAAAGTGAATAATAATTGTTGATTTGTTTATTGCTCTTTCAGTTTCTTTCAACTTCTCATTTTCTTCAACTTCATCTTTTTTCAATTATGATCATATTTTTATCATTGTGTAATTACTTTTAACAAACTTTGAGTATATCTGTATAGTAAAAGTAAAAGATCTAGATCATGAGTTTTGAATGTGCAGTGACACTCAAAGAGAATCATAAGATGATGAAGTTGACTGATGCTTGAGTCAAGATTGTTAGAGGCCTGCCTAGAGCGAGTCAGATAGAAGTGTCATTTAACTAGAAGATAAATGCTAAGAAAGAAAGATAGCTACGGGAAAGAAGCTGACTACATATGTGTGTTTCTCAGCCGACGCTAGGCTCAATAGGAACTAGTCAAGATGACGGAGCGAGAATAGGCCTGATAAGGCTAGAAGGCTGAGTCTGACAAGGCTAGAATCGTGACATTATTTCTTTTCTTTGACGATTCATGTTCGCATGAATGTATTTTCTGCTCGGCTCGATTGATTGCTCAATCATGATGTCACAGGCTCAGATTTGTTAAATCGTGATTGGTTGAATTGTCGATTAGCGCGATTTGTTCGAGTATCAAATATGAAAATCGTCAACGATCTTCTGAGCGTTCATAAATTCGTCGTCATCAGCGTTGTATCAATTGAGATCATTGTCATAGTCATTTCATTTGACTCTATACTGAAGTCGTCTTCGATATCGACGAAAATTCAATATATCATCGATTTCTCACTCGTCTTCGTCGTTTATCACTATTGAACCTGAAGATTCGTTCTTTTGATCAGGCAAGAGATCGTTGACGGCAGAGCGAAGCAGATCAGAATGAAATACATCATGAACACGCATAGACTCTGATAATTTCAGTTTATATGAAGAGTCGACGAGATCTAGATTGATGAAAGAATCGAGCATTTTGTCATCTAGCTTCTTGAAAGATCTCGCTGTAACGATGTTTCTTTCATTCAGAAACATCTTTGATTCGATCTTGTAATCAACTTCTTTTCTATGCTTATTGACTTGTTTCATCATTTGTTCTCGTGTTTTGACTAGCGACTCGCGAGCAAACTTCAGTGTTTTGTTCATATTTTCAGATATATTCTCGACTTTAGCCGTCTGCAAGCGTTCACGAGAACTTTCATATTCGATGACATCGAGTTCAAAGCTCATACGAGAATGAAAGTCTTTGTTTAGAAAGAAAGAGATCGAGAAGATGACTGAGAACAGAGCATTATTGTCGACGAACTCGATCATGAGTAGTAGCTTAGCTCAGTCATTCTGCATGTACGAACAGAAGAATCGAAGATATCTTTCGATGTTCTGATTGACTC